>VOFI01002731.1_pt1 | contig 29094 bp, 39 predicted proteins | sample 5384131 | NCBI WGS metagenome assembly VOFI01 (sample SAMN12384728, study PRJNA508395) | human gut metagenome | isolation source: healthy gut H | host: Homo sapiens
TTCTTGATCTTTTTCGGCCAGCTTTCTCCCCGCTTCCCATTTCCATTAAAGAAATCTTTTCTCTCGTTCAGAAAAAAGTTCATATGGTTAGCGTTGTTTTCCCTAAAAATCATAGGCTTTCCTACCGCATGGTAAAGATATGCTTTCCCAGGAATCGTTCTTTGGCTTTTTGAATTTTAGCGTTAAAATGGCCGGCCAGACAAAGGTCGGAAAAATCGATATATTGAGCCAGTTCATCCTGGCTCAGCTAATGGCGATAATGAATATTTTTTCCTGAGGTTTTTGAATATCCCACCAATGGGGCTGATAAAATAAAAAGCAGAAATTCAATATCCTTCAACCTATTCATATAGCTTCCAACACAACTTCAATCTCTGTAATGGAAGAACACTTCCAAAATAAAGAACAAAATCTTCCCTGCTTCTTGCGGCTTTTCACCATGCCTAGGGATAATAAATACTTTTTATCTGCTCGTGATACAGCACCCGCAGTTGCAGATGCCCAAGTTCTTTGCTAAAAAATAGTTTCCATGCGCTTAGTATCACAAAATAATTTTTATCAGCCTGCCTCAAGGTTTTTATCAATATTTAGCAATCGTTTTTCCTGCAAAGGAGTCAGGTGAAAACTTTTTTTCGGTCAAAGCACAGGGGTATCGTACATAGAAATAAAAAGTCGATATAAAAGCTCAGATCTTTTAAATTTAAAGCTCAAAAGGGAACAATTAACTGCGGAGCGAACCCTACAAAAACAGCATCGTATTTCTTACAAAGAGTAAAAGTTGAAGCTTAAAAAGACCTTTAATCAGTCTAAGAGGATATTTTGTCCTTAACGCCAATTACGGATACCCGAGCTGCCTGTTCCCGCAAGAGCCGAAGCTCCTGGTATTTCAAATAGTCAAATTTTAGTAGTAATAAATAAAAACCTTTTTATTTTTTAGCTCTTTGAAACATAAATTTCTCCTTATATCTTTCCTTTTTAACCATCTTAGAAAGAGATGGCTTTAAGTTCAGCCTATTCAAAACCATACAACCCTAACACCTGCCGCCAGAGTCAGATCGCGTAGACAAATAAAAAATGGGCAGGAAAAAAAGCGAAAAACCTCTGGGAGAAAATATGGACGTCAGAATCTCAAGTCCTCCCCGGCGGTTTTCTTTCGCTTTCATTCTTGCCCTCTCAGGTTCAACGCATCTCTTTATGAGAGCTGTAAATTAACATGCAATAAAAACACTCCGCCCAAAAGATACCGCCCGATTTCAAGAAAAAGCCGCAAGGCTTTACTGAAATTCCCTTTATCATTCGTCGGTTTTTTGTTTTATCGTGGTCGTAAATCTAATCTCCGTACTCTTTCCTTGAATATCCTCTAAAAGTTTCCGGTTGGGAAGACAATCAGATCTGCCTGCAGCCCGGAAATAAGGTCTGGAAGCCTAAAAGCAATAACGTGCTGGCTAAAATTAACGACTGGATATGCCCTCGCTCTCTCCGCTAAAAACAAATACCAGAAAGCGGATTCCCAAAATCAAGCCGATTAAAAAGATAACACTGCCAAATAATCGTGAAAAATCTCAATGGCTTGTACATCATAAAGGCTCTTATAATAGTCAGCATAGATTTTTAATATAACCGAACATACTATTGAAAAGCCGGAACTTTCTTAGCTCGGGATTTGTACAGATCGGCACCGAGGTGGTACCATTTTATTCCGTACGCCTGTACGATCGTTTCCAAAGTATACGTATACCATTGACAACATTCATTTTAAGGCTGCCCTGGCGGCTATAAGCCCGGAAATCCACTGGGCATCCACATCTGTCTTAGAAGCCACGCGAAACCAACGCCAATATGCCGCACTTTTTCTTTAAAGGAGAAAGTGTTCCGTATCGTCGATAGGCCGTTCTCCAATCACGATATCCGCTTTTCCATCCAGAATCGGACGAACCGGCTTTTTTCAATATCCGCGATTGCATTTAAAAATTCACCATAGTGGACACCCACTTTTGGCTACTTTCAATGTATTATCCTTTTGCTTCCACACACATGATCAAATATTCGATTTCTCATCAATGCCGTCAATCTGAGCCAGATCACACCGTGCTACTTAAAAGTTTCGCTTCACAGGCAAGGTATTTGAATAATCAGCTTCATAAATTCTATTCCCTTTATTTTCCGTTTTATACAATTTTAGACAATTTATATCGTTATTTTTATACTGTTTTTCCGTATTTTCGGTGAAACAGTTTTTTTTATTCTTTTTTATACAAGGGTATAAACTGTCCAAAATTGTATACTTACCGGAAGTATTTTATCACACAGAAAGCGTTTTTGCAATCTAAAAAAGTAAACGAAGGTGAAGCCATTGGTCAACAATAGATTCAGAATTGCCGCTTTTTTCCGCATTTCTGCTCGAAAAATGGCTGTATCCAATTGATCCATTGGTTTGATCGGACTTTATAAAAAGCCCTGACCTTGAATTTACCTGCTATAGGCATTCTGAAAGCACCTCCAAAAGTTCTATCCATGGTGAAGGGCTTGCTTAAATGACCGTTCATCCCATACCGAATAGATTCCTCTTTGCATCCTCATCAAAGGCGTTAGCGGTCATGGCAATTATCGGCATAGTGCGAGCATCTTTCTTCTGGGAAAGCCTAATCGCCTTAGTAGCCTCCAAGCCGTTCATTATCGGCATCTGAATATTCATCAGTATTGCGTCAAAATAATATGGCTCTTTCTTTTAAATACAGCTCCAGGGCCGCTTCTTTCCATTCTGAACGGTTTCCAGCTGAAAGCCTCCATTTCCAAAAGGGTTACGGCAATTTCCATATTTAGTTTGTTATCCTCTGCCACCAATAACCGTTTCCTTCCTAACCATTGAGACATTTTCATTTTCTTTTTCACCCAGGACAGCGTTTGGCCAAATGTCCGGTATTTGAATTTTAACGGAAGGGTAAAATAAAACTCTGATCCTCTGCTGACTTTTCTCCTTTACCTCCAGCCTCCTCCCATCAGCTGTGTACCACAAATGACTGGAAATCGTTAGTCCCAACCCTGTGCCGCCATACCTTTTGAGATAGTCTTGGCGCTCCCTTGCTCAAAGGAATCAAAATCCTTCTATCGCTTCGAGTTAACCTGATACCAGTATCCTCAATACTAAATCTGATATACGCCGCTATATCCTTCTCAAAGCTTTCCAGACGCGCCCGGCCAATCACCGTTCCTCCCGGTCTGGTGAACTTGATAGCGTTGCCGATCAAATTGATAAAAATCTGATTGAAGCGCAGCGTATCCAAATAAAAACATACTTTTCCTCATACTGGCGCTGGAACAAAAGGGTAATATTTTTTGCCTTTGCTTGGGAGGCAAACATCTCGTTAAGCTGACGCTCAACCGTTACCATATCCACCCACTCTGGACTAATTTCAATTTTTGCCGCTTTCAATCCTTGAAACCTCCAGTATGTCATTGATAAGGCCTAAAAGATATTGGTTTGACCGTTCAATTTTATTTAAGCAGTCCAACACCTTTTCACGGTGATCCAGCGACGTCTTTGCGATGGTGGTCATCCCCGCAATGGCATTCATAGGGGTACGAATCTCATGTGACATTGAGACAAAAAACTGTGTTTTAGCTAGACTTACAGCGTCAGCATGAGCTTTTGCCACAAAAGTAGAGATATCTGGGCTTAATTCCTGCAGAGTCTTCCTCTGAGCCTCAGTCCACAGATAGTTTTTCTCATGGCTTTCCAGTACCAGGTGTCCGGTATAAACCCAGAATCCAAATAGCACACCTCAAGCAGGGAAGCCATAGGCTGTCCTCATGAAATTTCCAATCGCACAGGCCATCTGCGTCATATTCCTGAGAAAGCTCTTCCATTCTGCCTGGCTTAATATAATAAGTATTTCCCATTTGCAGGTCGTGCTTGTTTTAGCCCATTGATAGGAATAGTGGAAGCTGTGATAATCCCTTTCATTTCCACCATGGATACTGATCCGAGACGGTAAGCCTCCTGCTGATTGCATCGTCAAGGTGTTTAGCTTTACTTAAAAACTCCAGTGCCATATCCGCAAGATTCCTTTGTCCGCCGTACTGCCGCTGACCACCTCATTGAGCAGATGTTCTCCGGTATAGACCTGTGTCAGCATAGTTCCTAGCTCGCTGGAAACATCCAAATAGCAAGCCGCTTTGCCCCTGCCATGCTTTTTACATATTGCGGCGTGCTTTCCGCACACCGGTAAAGGCCGTTATATTCGTCGATAACAGACGTAACGCACATTCCGATGCTTGCGGAAACATGGAGATCTTTTTCTTGATGATAACAGATTTCTTTAATTTTTTAGGCAATCGACGGGCCAAGCTCATTGGCCCTTTGTTTACTACAATTTTTAATCAGCAGCATAAATTCATCGCCGCCAAGCCGTACAAGGATATCCTCTGGACCTACGCGCTTTTTCAAGATATCCGCTACTTCCGCTAAAATAGCATCACCAAACATCCGCCCTTCCTCGTCATTTAGCTTCTGAAATCATCCAAATCTAAAATCATCATGGCGGAAACCTGCGTTTTAGGCTTCTGCTCTAAAAAAGCTCCGAACCTTTTTTAAGCCTGCATCTTTATTGTATAATCCGGTAATTGAATCCAGGGAACGGGCTCGTTCTAGTACCAGCTCCATCTCCTTCTGCTTGGTAATGTTTTCTACCAGGCCTACCATCACCGTGGGAATATTATGATTGTTCTCTTGAATTGCGGACAAGGTAATTCGGCTCCAGCGTCCATTTTTTCTTGAAGCTCCACGGTGGCGCGCTTAGCTCCCCTGCGTACCTCTCGGCACATTTTTACTAAAGCAGTCCTGCTTTCCGCCGCCATATGACGTATTAAATATCTTGGCACATTATTCATTGTTTCCGGCAGTCCAAAATAGTCGCCAGTACGTTTAGGATACATCACGCGGAACCCTTTAGGATAGTAGTAAAACTCGTAAATTGAGGTGTTGTTTAAAGCAAGACGCAGCAATTCATTGTTTCCCTCATTCAAGGTCAGCAGCTCTTTATTTTTCAGCTCCATCATCTTCTGCTTTTGGATATCAAGAAAAACACTTTGAATTAGAACACCCTCACTAGAAGAAATCTGGATAACCTCAGCAGTCCCGATGACCCATAGGGGCGCTCCGTTTTCTGGCGCGGCCGGTATTCAAATTGAGAAACCTGTCCCGGTTTTCTAAGGAAAGAGCGACCTTTAGGGGTTTTTGTCCTGTCCTCCTCTACAATCAAATTAGAAAGACCCCAATTCTCTTTTGTCCAAAATTCCTCCGGTGTATATCCAAAGATACGGATCGCCTCTAAATTAGCCTTTTCAAACTTTACTCCACCCTGTCTGTCCATACGGTACTGAACAATGCCGCAGAAAACGGAATTAAAAATATGGCTGTATTCCTCTGCCTGTCGCTGCCTTTGCAGGCTTTCCTGCTCCAAGCGCCGCTTCATCACCACCTCGTCGGTGATATCCCGCACTACCCCGATACAGATTGAAACCCCTTTCATCCCAGGATTTTTTCCCGATGTCGCTGACCCAAATATAAGAGCCTTATCCCTTTTCGCATCCGATAACGAACGGCATATTCTTTATTTTCCTTCATGGCGGTATCAATGATATGCTCCATCTGAGCCCAATCCCCGGGATCAATACAGTTCACGATCAGATTACCGGTCGCCTTCTCAAATTCGCCGTATTCATACCCTAAATAATCCAGCATGTTCTGATTGATATAATATACCGGCAGACCGGGCTCAAATAGCATCCGATGATTCCCCGACACACTTCGATTTAGAACAGATTTGTCGTAATTTCACCAAAATTGGTGACGAGTCAAATTCGGCGACTGGGAGGCTGCTGCCAAAGTAGAATAAAAAAAGCTGATTTTTCATCATCTACCTGTGTGGCCTGAAATGCTTGAAACGATAGTACTTCTCCAAGGGCTCACGTCCGATAGAATTATAGATGTGGTACACCGCTCTTTTATTTTCCAAAACAGACTTAGCGCTTTCAAAAATCAACCTGCCGACGAATAGGCGACTTGCCGTAATCCCTCTCTAACTCCGTTTGAGCACATCTTCCAACAAAGCATAAATATCCTCGTAATAATAGTAAAGGTCTTTATGGTTCAGTCCACAGTCCTCAATAATATCCTTTTTGATGGTTATTTTTATCCAAAAAGGACTTCTGTGGCAACATCTTCAAAAAGAATCCATGATTGCCTTTTTTTGTATAAATCGACATATGCTTTCTCCTATTCGCCGGCTTTTCTACAGCTTTTTTCAGCAGAATGCCGCTATCGTTACTCTTGTTATACCATAAAAAACGGAATCTTACAATGGCGCCTCCTGTTCCTCAGCACCTCCGACACATCTAGGCTTATGTCCGGATTTTCCGTCAGTTTCCTTCCTTGTTGAAAAATCGTCATCAGTCTATTTCTGTTGATAACCGTCTCCCTACTTCCTTTTTATAATAGAAAACGAAATGAAAACGCCCTTTACGGGCGGCCCGAGCTGAGCTGGTGAAAATAAAATGAAACGGATCAAGGCGCTGTATATCACAATTTCAATTCTTTCCCTATTGGTCGGAATCGCTCTGGGTGATTTGGCCTGGCGCGTCGGTGATAACCATATGCTATGTAGTAGGGTCCGCGGCGATCTTGGTAGGAGCTGTCCGTCTTGCGGGATATTTCTCTAAAGATTCCACTGCCAACCTGAACTTTCAATTTGATTTCGCCATGGGCCTGGTGTTTTTGATTTTTAGGAACCGTACTAATTTTTCATCCTGAGATACCGTTGTTGTCTCCATTTCAGCGTAGGCATAATACTAAAAGTGCTGGTAGACAGTGTTTTCAAGTCTGCAAAACCGCATTGATGCTAAGCACTTTGGTTTGAAAAAAGTGGTGGGTTATGCTGCTGTGCGCCTTACTCTGCGCTGGACTGGGGCTTGTACTGGTAATTCTGCCTCCGTACGGCTGGAAATTCTGGTAAAGTAACTGGGCAGCACTGGCCGTCAACAGCGGCGAGAACATATTGACGGCGGGCTATACCGTCAAAAGCAAAAAAAAAAGAGGGTGCCTATTATGGTAGAATGCCGGGAAATACACGAGCAACCCAAATAATCTATGCTGACTTCTAAGCAGCAATCACTTTTGAGGCGAAAATAAAATGGTTAAATTTGGCAAAGGGGTGGTAAAATGCCGGATCCCACTTTAATTCTCGGCGTCTTACTGCTGACCCCTTCCCATTTTGAATGTTGAGCAACTAACCAATTGATGATATGCTTACTTATCTTCCTGAGGATATGGATACGGTTAAGGGGCAAGAAACATTTCACTGGATGATTTTGGAAAGGTGTCGGTTCCAATGGAGCCGTTGCCTGAAAAGTATTGGCATCGCGAATAACTTTGACGCTACTGTGATGGCAGTTTTCTTCGATACTCCACCTCGGCCGATGAAACAATGGAGGCCATCACCAGATTAGTGGCAGCACCACAGAGGGCCAATGCTTTTTGTATCCGGCATGTTTCCAAGCGGCGGTAACTGACCTAAAGGCACCGTGCGAGCAGGTGAGCCTATTTCAAGTGGGCCTGGCGGTACTGTTTGCCACAATCGCCATGATGTTGCTTGATTCCTGGATTCTTCCTTTTTATCTTCCTGGCCAGCATCGGTATGGCTATCCCTTACAACCTCGGAAGAACTTTATGCTTGAGAAATTTCTTACGTTACCAAGGCTTTTTAGTTTCTATGGCACAGCTACTCAGAGGAAAAACGGTAATTTTAACGGCGATAAAAAGAGGGCGGCTATGGCTTGTCATGGCAAAGGGAGTTTTACTAAAAGTGACGGTTGCGTTACCGTTCTTCCCTCTCTCATTTTGGTATTGGATCGTCCCATCGAAAAGACGATGCACCGATCCTTACTTCGAAAAATGGACGGCTTGTCCCGCTTCATCACCAAACGCTGGGGTTTTTCTGGCGATCTTTCTGGTCATTGTCGGCCCGGCGCTTTATGGCTTGCCAGCAATACAAAATGTACTATGACTTCAGCGAATCTTTACCTCAGGATTTGGATTATATGATCGCCAACACCAAGCTTAAGGATCGTTTTTGACATCAGTACCACCCCAGTCCTTGCGGACGCCAAAATGGAGGCTAAGGACGCTCGAAGAAGCTATGATAAAGGAGATTGATCAGGTAGACGGAGTCTCTCCTATGCCGTTATGGCTTCAATTCCGTAAGTAGGCTCGGCGGTACCCTGAGGAAATCCTTCCCTCTCTATTGCCGACCTTCTGAAAAACGATAAGTACCAGCTCTTTTGATCCAGCTCTCAGTATTCAGTTGCCAGCGACGAGGTGAACGGCCAAATCACACCAGATTAATAATATTCTGAAAAATATGGCCAGACAGTATGCTGATTGGAGAAGCCTCCCTGCACAAAGGATTTGATCAAGTTACAATCACGATTTCAACAGTAGTGAATATTATTTCAATTATTTCTATTTTTCATAATTATCGCTCTGGTGCTCCGTTCCATTTCTACCGGTAATCTTAGTCGCGGTGATCGAGTTTTGCCCGTATTTATCAATTTGGGAATTCCATTCTATACCAACGTATCCCTTCCCTTTGTCGCGCCGATCTGCATTAGTACCATTCAACTTGGAGCCACTGTGGACTATGCTATTTAATGACCACACGATATTATAAAAGGGAACGGTTTCAAGGCCACGACAAAAGGAAGCGGTTTCATCGCGCTTTCAGCCTCCATTCCTCTATTCTTGTCAACCGCTTTGGAAAAGCTGGCTACGCGGCAACCTTCGGAGTTGGACTTGTTCAGCATCGACATGATCAGCTCCGTAGTATGCAACCCTGATGGCTCGGTGCGATCATCCATTATGCTGTCGGTTATGTTTTATTCTACCAGCAATGCTTCTGCTGAACGACCCTGTCATGTTAAAACCACCTTATGACTTCAAAATTCAAGGAGGAAACCGTATAGCAATTCGGCATTTGGTTCCGTCCAAAAATCATTGTCAGCGACTGGCTGAAGAATCCTGCCGGTGCCAGATTCCATCAATGACATCAGCGAGCTTGATGGTATCGATCTTCCGGTGGATGTATCCATCTCCTATCAGCTGGACGGAAAGCCTATTTCCGCCGAAGACTTGGCAGGAAAAAGCGGCAGAGTGACCATCCGCTTCAGCTATCAAAACAACAAAAGGAAACCATAGAATCGATGGCAAAGGAGCGGTTTATGTTCCTTGTCATGCCCCAGGCTGGCGCTGTTCCTGGACAACGACGTTTTCTCAAATGTCCAAATTTCTAATGGCAATTTGCTTTCCGATGGAGACCGCAGCGTGGTTATGGGCTTCGCCATGCCGGGCTTGCAGGAGAGCCTAAACCTCGACAAACGCAAGCTGGAAATTCCGATTATGTGGAGCTGACAGCGGATGTGAAAGGACTTTAGGCGATACCACCTTTGACCGCCGTTTAACGATATTTTCAATCACTTGGATTTGGAAGATCTGGATAGCAAAATTTGACTTCTGCGATCAGCCAGCTCAACGACGCAGCCCTGGAACTGGTGGATGGCCTCAGCTGTACGACGGGCTTTCCGCGCCGCTGGAAAATCTGGGGAATTGATCAGTGGTATAGATCTGCTGGCCTCTGGCGCTGGAAACCTCAACAGCGGCGCTGCGGATTTGTATTCCGGTGCCTCCGACTTAAAACAGCGCGCTTCCCAGCTAAGTCAGCCTGGGAGAGCTGAACAGCAACAGCCAGAACCTGGTCGGCGGCGCCAAAGCCGTATTCGAAACTTTATTATCCACAGGAAAACGAAAATACGTGTCCAAGTAGAGGATACCGATCCGCAAGCAGGTGTTGGAGGGCGTACTGGTGCCGCGGGAAAGGCTATGACGGCCGAGGAATATGAGCAGGCTTGTGCCTCTGGTCTGATTGATGCAGACACCCAAGCGCAAAATCGCCAGCGCCGTCAGCAAAAATGGCCAGCCAGGAGATGAGACAGTAAACAGCCCTGTTTCTAAAAAAAAACAGAGCTGATTGACCAGAACATGCAGAGTACGGCGCAGTCGCAAATTCAGGCTGGCTCCAATGAGCTGAAGGAAGTGATCACAGCAGCCTAAAGGACGCAGAAATTGTACGATTTGAATTTCCTCCTTTCAGCGGTTCCTCGGCTCTGGTAGACGGCGTTTCTAAACTGAAGGACGGCGGAATGCTTGTTTCTGATTTTTAACGATTGACTTTTCCCCAGCCCTTGTTATAATCAAAGTAATCAAAAGAAAGAATAAAACTCTTTTATTTAGAACAGAAAACAACGGCAAGCGATAGCTTGTTGTATAGAAACCATGATTTGAGAGCGGGGGAATATTGATGGCAAACGCTTTTATGGGCCGCCGGAGGTACTGGATTTTACCTTTTTATGACGGCGCTTGGTAAGTCGTATGGTTTTTTTCTTCCGAAAAAGGCCACCACAAATATTCAAAGAATTTTAGATTTGCCGCAATGGTGTAATGATTGTCGCTCTATATGGTCGCCGCTGACTCCTGCCATTGAAGAGGCATCGGAAAGGGCTGGTCTGGTTGGATCCCTGCCGCCGGCGGTTTAATCAGTGCCGCGTTCTGATTCTGATGGACAGCCTGCTTCCTCATCTACACCTTTTATGAGATGCTCAGAGGGACTTTCTTCCTGAAGCGAACCACCTTATTGGAAGGTCCGGTTGGTCACTCTTCATAATATTCCCGAGGGAATGGCCGTAGGCGTTTCCTTTCTGCCTTAGCGGCGCAAAAACGGCCATGATCCGCCGCACGGCGAGCTATATCGGCATCGGTATTCAAATTTTCCAGAAGGCGTCACGCATTTCTTTGCCTCTGCGTCAAGATATTGCTAACGCAAAGTCTTTCGTTTTGGGAAGTCTTCCGGGTTAGAATTGATTTCGGCGTATTGACGGTGTTAATCGCTGGATTTATCCAGCCTTTGATGCCGGTCGCTAGCCTTGCTGGCGCAATGTTTTATGTTGTAGAGGAATTAATTCCTGAGGCACATTTGGGAGAACATTCCATAGGAACTCTTGGTGTATTATCCGGTTTTCTTGTCGATGATTTTAGATGTCGCTTTAGTTAACCTTTTAAAGTATCAATCCCATTGGATACTAAAACCCCTACGGTTTTCATGGCTCAGCAGATTCTGATAAAAGTTGAAATCTGATAAATCAGATCATTCAGCGCTGAACACAGAATAAGGTAGCAAAGTCTCGAGAAGCAATACAACTTTTTCCTGGATCAGCCTTTTTAAGATTTTTGGATCATTTCATTTTCGATTTCGCCTGAGACATCATAAATACTGGTATAATGCGTATAGAAGGTCTTACGGTTGATATCCGCTCTTTGTGCCAGTTCCTTAACAGTAATCTGAGAGAGATATCTTTTTCCGACATTAACTCCACCAAAGCGTTTTTATGGCCTTTTGGGTTTTTAGACATCTTCGGTCCATCCGCACACCGCTTTCGGCTTGATTATTCCTTAAATTTTTTACAGCCTCAGCCTCAAAAGCAACATAAATCACTAAATATGTTGTTTGAAACATATTTCTCACAAATGTCCGTTGTCATTGCTCTTTAGAAATAATATAATACATGTGGTAAAATCAACAATCGTTTCTTTTTTCAGAAAGCAGGGATGATTTTGAATTGGTTTCGCCGCCTTTGCGGGGGTTACTCCAAAGGAAAATTGTGTTCAAAAATAAAGAATTTAAAAAATACTTAGCGGATGTGGCTTCTTGCTCCACATTTCGCACCACCCATCAATATGTACAGCATGGAAACACCTCTGTTCTTCTGCACAGCATCGTTGTTGCTTATTACAGTTATTATCTTTCCTGGTATTTCCATTTTGAATTTTCGTGAGCGGGAGCTGGTACGAGGGGCGCTTCTGCATGATTACTTTCTTTACGACTGGCACAATTCCGGCGACACGCTAGAGATGCTTTTTTGTCAACGCGCAAAAGGAATTTGAGCTTTCTCGGATCGAACGGGAGGTTATTAAAAAGCATATGTTCCCTTTGACCCCGGTTCCTCTCTCTCTGTCGGGAGGGCCTGATGGTTTGTCTGGTGGATAAGGGCTGTTCCCCTGTATGAAACCTTTAAACAAAATCCATACCCTATGCTCAGAAAAAGTTTTTGTCCTCGCTGCCTCTCGCTGAGCCTTTGATGATTTTTTCGTCTGACCGTTGATCATGCTCCGATTACCCCTCATCTGACTTTGAATTGGAAGTGATATCGCATGATACCTATTTGTCAATTTTTCCTATGGTTTATGTTCTATAATATCGTTGGTTGGATCTACGAAACCTTGGTCTGCTCGATTCAGGAAAAACGTTTGGTATTCAACCGCGGTTTTTTAGCCGGCCCTTACTGTCCTATTTATGGCTCCGGCGCCTTGCTGGACGTATTCCTTTTAGGATGGATTCATAACCCTGTTCTTTTTATTTTTTGCCGGCATGCTTGTAAACTGCACTCTGGAATATCTCACTGGCTGGGCTTTGGAAGAAATTTTTCATGCCAAGTGGTGGGATTATACCGGTTGGTTTTTAAATATCAAGGGCAGGATCTGCTTCTGGGGGAGCGTTGGCCTTTGGCTGTATGTCGGTCCTTTTGATCAAGTGGATTCATCCCTTTGTCTTGCGGACAACCCATCTTCTTCCCCCCCTTTAGCCGTTTATATCATCGCAGGAGTGCTCTTTTGTAATATTCGTTACCGACTTTGTGTTAACAAACGTACATATTGCTCAGTTTAATGACAAGCTGAAGGATTTCCAGCAAAGGATCAGCGGCCGGGTTACGGGAGAGAAGGGACAAAATGAGGTTTACGCAAAAGCCGGCATCGAACCGGAGAATAATAAAAGCTTCAAGAGATTTACAGAAAAGCTAAGTCTGGGGGAAAGAGTGATGCTGAAAAATACTTTTTAGCTTTCAGTCCACTAAATATACCGACTTAGTAGACCGTCTAAAAGACAACTTAGGCTATAAGCAATAAGGAGTCAAGCCTTATCAGAAAAAGCCTCAAAATTATTTTTTGTAAGCTTAAAAAGGCGTGCCGAATATCGGCACGCCTTTTTAAGCCATTTACAGCTATTACGAATGAATCCATATTACAAATTGATCTCTATTTTTTTGCGGCTTCCCGGGTCCTCCCCTCTCTCAGGATTGGAATTTCCAAAACCGCTTTTTTCTCCTATCCGCTATCATCTCAATCTGATAGTCACCATGGTAGACGTTACAGCGATATATTCCTTCGCCATTGGTTTTTCCAAATTCATCACTCCACCAATTTTCACGAATCAGTTTTCGTAACGCATGGTAAGCAGGCTTACGATGAACCTCCTCCGTTACCAGACCAGCCGGAGCCGCCCGCCAGTCATTGTCCTGAAAGTCCCACCAGGTAATGGCCTCTACCGCCGGATGGCTAAACAGCATTGTATAAAAAAAATCCGCTGTATATTTTGCCTGGAGTTCTTCGTACTCTTTACCCCGGTACCAGTCCTCCGGCTTGGAATCATCGTTCATCATACCATTTCTTCCAATATATCGCCCGCTTAAAACTGTGAGCTCGGTAAAATGAAGAGGCCAGCCATATTTTGCAAAACGTTCACAAACCTCCCAAGCTTCTTCCATCGTCCACAAAAATGTATGCATGTGACTTTGAATTCCCACCGCTTGCAGTTCAACCCCATATAGCGAAGCTCTTCCAGCAAAACCTCACACTCTTGATTCCAAATATTGAAATCATTATAAACCATGAGATGCCCTATCTGCTTTTAAAGAAGTTTTCATTATCCTCGGAGTTTTCCAACATTCTGGCGCTAATTTCTGCCATACAATAGGGATGCCCTTTTGTCTTCAGATCTAAAGCTTCGCACCACTGCAAAGCTTTTCTAAACGTTCATGATCAGTTTTGCCTCGTTCTTTCATAGCGCCGCTAAAAAAAACGGAAGGGTAGTGTAATTGAACAGATCAGAAAAATACTTTATAACGAGAGTCGGCCGCTTCCTCATAGAATTCGCTGGTGTTGTTTCTCCTTTAAACAAGAATTCTGGTGAATTTAACATTTGATACCGGCCTGCCGTCTTTTTCTCACAATAAATTTTTACATCTTTTTTTTTCTAATTTTTTTCTATTCTTTGATTCGCATCGTATAACATAGACATAGTTTCTTCCCCTCCTTTAAAGCTCAATTACCAGCTTCTGCGCCCCCCTCATGAACGCCAAACTTACGTAAAATATCCGTATTTAGGGAAACGGCTTTGATTACCCGCTTTAACGGTAATATCATAATTTCCGCAGTAAACCGCACTTGCAAAGCAACCGGATAAATTGGTGCGGCCCCTTTCATTGCTCCACCAACGTTTTTTTATCAGTTTCTTCAGGCTGTCATATACCGGCTTGATTTTAAATCTTTTGTTATCAGTCCACCAGGTGCATCCATCCACTGCCGGTCTGGGAAATCCCCACCAGGTAATAGCCTCCACCGCAGGATGGTTTGAATAAAAGAGTATAAAGCTGCCCGTATATTCCCCTCGCTGAATTTCTAAATCCTCTGGCCGGCTGAAGGGATCCAGAAGTTAGGGCCGATAGATAATCCACGTCTTTAGTACATCTGCCATTGATTACTGTCAATTTGTGAAATGGATGGCCAGCCATACGCAATGGTCTTCACAAACTCCAGTTTCAATTCACTGATGGTTATATTTGGAATACCACCGCCTCTAATCTTATCCTTTTTCTCTCAGCTTCCTCAGTAAAATTTTATATCCTTCGGCTGGACATTAAAATCATTATATAGCAAATTAGCCCGTGGATTTCACCCCATAGACACACCGGGCGGCATACTGACCGCGCGTTTTTCTTCCCACTTTTTTTCGATCCACCGGCCAAATTTTGGATTGTGAAACCTTCGCTGTGATACTGTGATCTCATTGAACACATCCCAATAGTCGATTTGATCTCCAAAGCGTTCCATCAAGTCCTCAATTCGTTCCTGAATTAACTTCTCAATGTCATGATCGCTGTTAAGCCACCCGTAAAATTTCATGCCATACCAAGGGATGTCCTTAGTCGATAAGTCAACGTTTTGCACCATTCCACCATATTGAAAGGCGTTTTTCGCTTTTTTCCCTTCTTACAGGCTCATACTGTCCCCTAATAAAAAGGCAGGTGGCATAATTAAACAAGCCAGAGAACAATTCTTTATGCCGTTTTTTCTTTTTTTCCGGAGTATCGTATGTATTCGCACAGTAACAATCATTATCCAAACAAAATTGCGACGGTTCATACGCAGTTCAACCTGAGCGTCAGGCACAGGCTTCCAAGGTCTCTTCGTTGAACAACGATTTCCACCGTACGTTCGAATGTCTTCTATCCGTTTTTGGGCGTCACGCATTATATCCAGCCATAACATTAATCCCTCCTTATTTATTTATTGAAGCGTCACGGGAGTAAAGCATGTTAGCTCAGCACACCTTACTCCCATAATTGCAAATTACATGGCTATCCTTTATTAAAGCTTCTCCTCAATTTCCTTCAAATATTTGAATAGAAAATTCAGGATATTTCAGATATAAAGTATAGCTGGTACATCGTGATGCTTTACTTAAGAATCTGTATGAAAAGCTAGCGAGATTAACTCCAGCAAGTAACAAAGCCTTTGTAATTTATATCCTTGATGGCTTGCAGAATAGGAAGAAAATCAATATGTCCCATACCGGGAGCCGCACGGTTGGAATCCCCAACATGGAAATGCATCAACTTATATCGCCAGCCTCCGCACCACAGCGGCCATATCCTTTTCTTCAATGTTCATATGAAGGTGTCCAGCATAACGCCTACATTTGTACGATTAATTTTTCTCCGCTAAGGATTTGGCGGCCGCAAGATTCGTTATAAGATGAGTATCAAATCGATCCCATGCCTCGATACAAAGCCTCACACCGCGTTCCGCCGCGTGAGCCGCCACTTGCTCCATGCTTTTCCGCTCCTGTTTCAGTTCTTCCTCAATGCTGGTAAGAGGTTCGTACTTTCCGTAGCGGGTTGGAGTTAAAATGACAGTGGGACAGCCCATTCCAGCCGCGAATCTACATGGAGATGATATAAACACCCCTTACAATCTAAAATGGCCTGAGCCATATCACTTCCTCAATATTCAAATGGAAAGTATCCAGCATAACGCCTACATTGGGTTTATTGACCATTTTGACAAAGGCGCGGCCCTGTTCGGCACGGTTGAGCAAATAGGTGTCATATCGGTTCCACACTTCCACAAACAGCTTGATTCCCGCTCCGGCGGCATAATCCGCCACCTTTTGGATGCTTTCCGCACCCCAAGCCAGCTCCTGCTCTAATTCTGCCAGCGGAGTCCATTTCGTCAAGCGGGTCGGATTGATGATCACGCCGTTCCCGCCCAGGTCAGCGGCAAAGTCCACTACCCTGCACATATAATCGATTCCCTGATCACGAACTCCTTTTCTTGGATATGCCATATCCAATTCAGCGCAGTTGGTGCATACACTGGAAACTGCAATGCCCTCGCTGTCGCAGATTTTCTTAAATTCCTTTCCCTCGTGGAAGTAAGAGGTTACGCCGGCTACCTCTACCGCATCATAGCCAAGCTTAGCGATTCTGGGAATTCTGGTACGGACATCTCCCCATAGCCCGCCTACCTGATAAGCGTATTTAAATTTTTTCATGACCGTTTCCTCCTTATGTTATCTTAATTATTAATCGGAAAAATGAAACATGGATTTTAAGCTTCTGCCTTCTTTCTGCGCTTGAAACGCTTTTTTTTTGATAATCATCCGGCTCAAAAACAAAAAAGAGGTCAGGGACTCCGTTTCCAGTCGATCCAGCAGAGACCGCCCTCTGCATAGTGTAAGGGAGACTGGAACACCCCTGCAATGATCGTGGCTTCCTTCTGCATAGCGCTGAATTGTCCAATGGCCTCCAATGTAATTTCCGGCTTAAATAATGCCATCAGCTCCAAAACACCTCCTCTGGACATTAGGTCATAGCAGCTTGCAATGGTGGATTTCGCGCCGGAACACTCAAAATCACATCAAACCCATAGCCGTCTGTGATTTTCATCGCTTTTTCATGAAAGTCTGGTGCAAGAGGATCTAATACATAGTCGGCGCCCGCTTTTAATGCGGCTTCGCGCTTCCACGCAATCGGCTCAAACAAGTGACCCTGGTGCCTCCGGAAAGCCTTGCCAGCTGCATGGTAAGATTCCCGATTCCACCACCGCCAGAAACAGCTACCGTATCTCCAGGTTTAATGCGGGCATATCGACACCGTGAAGGCAGATAATGAAACTGGTTCTGTCAGGGCGGCCTTTTTTCATATCCATATCCTCCGGCAACTTATATACCCGCTGCTCGTCAACTACCACATAATCGCTCATAAACCAAGTGTGACATCAATATTTTCACAAAGGTAAGAGCTACCTTATCCCCCGACCTTCAAGCCTCTTGCTTGTAGCGTTTTTCTCCCCACCCGACCACATATCCGAGGCTTCTTCGTACAATATTGTGTCCCGCCAAAAATTTCTCCCGCATGAAGGTGTTGTCAAAATCTCCAGAAACATCATGGATATCCGATCCGCAAACGGCGGCGTGTGGCAACTCACCTTCACGCCGCCCGTATCCTCTTTTCAGCTGTCTCAGGGATCTCTGTTAAAATTACATTGGGAAGCTTATATTGTATTTGTCTCATATGGATATCTCCTTCTATTTAAATACTTGTAAAAGCGCCGTCAACCACAAAATCTGATCCAGTGGTGAGAGCTTGCCTCGCCGGCCAAATAAACGACTACCGCCTCTGAAGCTCATCAGGACGTCCGATTCTTCCATTGGAGATACCTTTTTCCCACTGCTCGATCAATGGAATCAAGGTTGGAGAGGAAAGCACCAGGTCGGTGCCTATGTAGCCCGGGCTGATCGAATTAACTCTAACGTCCCGCGGCCTGCGCAGTCAAAAACACTCCAGTCAAATTCACGTCGATCACTTTTTTTCCATTGCTCAAAAGTCATTTCCTCTGCCGGATAATTGTTGAATTGCGAATTCCAGCGTTACAGAAGGCTACATCAGGCTTCCGGAAATGCTCCACAATAGTTCTCACCATTTGGTTTACCTGATCCTGATCTGTAACGACCGCATGAGACTGCTATCACGCCATACCAGTGTTTGCACGGTTAGAAGCCGTTTTTCCCGCTATCCCTGATGGTCCACGATCCGCGGCAGCTACATTACTACCCGCTTCACAGGGGTGCGGCCACGCTTTCCCGATTCTCTGGCACCACCGGTTTACAAAGGCGTCTTACCATCAGTCTGTTGCGCTTTCAAAAGTTCCCATGATTTTACTTAATATAACTCAGGGCGTTTTGGGCGCAGGAAACCAAGAATGACGAAATTGCATAATTTATCTACTCGTTTTAAAAATTTGGTTCGCTTTCACGCCCTTGCTGTTCGGATAATCCGGAGTAGTAACCACCGGATGAATTAGCGGCAATTTTGTCCCCCAGTCCCGGCTGGCTGCCAATACGGAACTGATGCTTTCCCGGAAAGATGAACTCTAGACAGCGCCACATTGTTAAGGCCGAACGTTTTTACCGTTTCATCTTTCTTAAAGTTAAACAAAACTTTCCAGTCTCTCATGATCCATTCCAACGCCATCATCCGCAATAATAATCTCAACATTTTTCCTCCCGCCGGTTAATCTCCAGACGGATATTTCCTGGATCAGCTTTGGGACAAATGCCGTGTAAAAATCGAATTTTCAATTATTGGCTGTAAGATATTTTTGGGAATGTAGGTTCCCGCCAAGGATTCGTCCATCGGCAGGAAAGATACCATAATATTGAATCCATTAGAAATATTTTCTGAATTCTAGACACCATGAAGTTCCACAGTCGCGTCCAAATTTCTCCGGACATCTCCTTGATTGCTCCGTCTAACCGTGTAATCTGCTTAGAAATTTTAATCAGCAAAGGAAATAGGAAAACAAACAATAAAATAAGCGCAAGAAAAATTACCGCTGAAACCGCGATTGCATATGGTATATCTGCGGTTTTGGCGAATTATTTTGATCAATTGTGGAAATTACTTTCCATTCGCAATCTTCTAAAATGCTTGTAACATAGTAATTGCCGTCCAAAGACTCGATTCCTCCGCGGAGCTGGACTGCCAAATCAGAAAGCCGGTTGATATCCTCCCCGATTCCATATAAAATTTTGTTGCCTTCATCGAAAACCGCTATTCCGTTAAACAGGCTATTATTCGCGAAAATGTCATCAGCAAGCCCTGTAAATTCATCTGTATGATAATTTGTCCCCGGACGGTAGATTTTCCATCCTCAATTTGATAAATATTGGATACGTAGCTTACTAGATTTATGACGCCGATGATACAGGGAAGTCGCCGGGAAATCATATGCTTTGGTAAATCCCAATTCCTTCTGAGGGGATGCTCTGATCTGTATTTTTGATAAACCATTCCTGAAAAAGTCATCATAAGGAGACGTATTCCAAAAAAGCTTTCACCGTTTTCCGCGGACTATTATTAAAAAGGAATGATATATTTCCGCTTACCAGCAAGCGGTCCAGATTATCCATTAGCTTTCCGGCGGCCACTGCCTTCTCTGCCGCGGCGTGAAGCGGTCCAGATTTTTAAAGACTCACCTCTTCATCACTCAGCACTAAATATTCGCTTAAGCCGATAAACATCTTCAATCGCGCTTTGAAGCTGAATTAAATTTCTTTGTGCCTCCTCGCTTCCTCTTTTACTGAGATTATTCATATTAATCGAAGTGAATTGATTGGCAAAGAAACCAGGCAAAAGAGAGATGATAATGACCAGAACAACGACTACGATTCGCGCCATAATTTGAAATTTGATGCTGCGTTTTCGTTTTCTTCTCTCCCTTTCCTATTTCAACAGCCGCCTGCTGATTTTCGCTGACCTTAAATTTGTTTCGCATAACATGCCTCCGCGTGGTACCTCTACATTCAGTCAAAAAACTCGTTAAAGATACTCTTCCTGTTTCCTTTTTAATCTTTTGATCGATATACATCCCGCTGGAATGCAGCTTTCTCAGCGACCTCGTTGATACTCGGATTTTTATTATAGTTAGAATTAATGTACTCCAGCACATAAATAGTGGCGGCAGAATATTCTTCTTTTATGATATTGAACTGCCGTGCATGACTTAAAACGCTGATTAAAATCGGAAACCTCCTGCGCCGTATACAGCCTATTGGATAATTTTGTCATTTTCAAACAGGTCCATGTTTAACGCTGTCAGTAGTTCTTTTATTTTTATCTGTACATTGAATAAAATCTGTCAGTGTAATAGAAGCTATAATCCGTGAATAAAGCTATAATCCGTAGACGCTTTTTAGACATTAAACAGAGTACGCTCCGACCTGATTTCGATGAAAAATCGAACGATCCAGCTCTATATTCAACTGAACACATCGCTCTCTAAACTTTTCAGGGTAGACGCATTTTAGTGTGATAAGCCGCGGCAAAAGGAATTTCTGCCTTTCGAGAGAGTGATTCCTTTATCGCTACACACAACAGTGATGATGAGCCGTGCTGATCAACGCCTTTGTGCCGATAAAATTAGTAGAAATTCATTACAAAGGCCACAAGCATATTTTTTGATATAATACTGTATCAACTATTTGAAGCCCCTCGAAATTTTCTTCCATTAAAAAGCTCTTCATGCTGAGGAAGAACCGACCACCCTAGAATCTTGCCGATAAAAATATGGTGCCCATGGCCGAAAGCCCATAATCTGGAAAGGTTCCATATAAACACTTAAATAACTTCTTTGCTGGGGGCGCATCTGGTCATAAGACCGTTCTCCATTAAAAGCTGAACCAAGAGCTGTTTTTATCATCGTATCCGCCGATTTTCTGCTTTCAAAAAGGTTGCCCGTGCTTTTTTAATGTTTCTATCAGGTTTTCGGCTGTAAGCTGGTGTTTCACTAAATATGTTAAAACGCCGATGCTCATCGCCTTTGCGCGTAATCAAATTCCATATATCCGCTTAAGATCTACAATTATCGTATTCCGATTGATCTCTCTGATTTTAGCAGACAGTTCCTAAACCGCTTTCATTCGGGAAGCGCGCCACATCTACAAAAACCAATCCGGCATATATTCATAATCAAGGTTAGAGCCGACTCAGCGCTATAAGCGTAGCCTTTTTATTTCAAAGCGCTTCAAATTCCAATCGATCGCGTCATCAAAGTCAGAAATAACAATAGGTTCATCATCCACAAAAAAACACCTTCATTGGCTCCATCAAAGCACCCCTCTCCCCTTATTACAGCTTTAACAATACTACAAAAACACTTTTCTGTACGCAACTAGTATTTCATAAATAATCACAAAAAAATAATTATATTTTAAATAAATATATAATTTATAACAAATATCTATAATTTGAATCCATTGCTGTTTACCAGTATGAAACTTCTATAATACGCATATAAACTCAAAAAAGGGGTGTAAAAAAATTATGAAAAAAAGACAATCGGCAGAAATTCTTTCCGCACTTTTAGCGGGTGCAATGGTAATTTCCGCTATGAGCGGCTGTTCAGGAGTTCTGGAACGCCCACGGCCTCATCAGGCAATTCTCAGGCTGAATCAAGTGAAGGCCAAACAGATCCGGCGAACGAGGATGGGAGGAGAATATTGTAGTATGGGGTTGGGGTAGGCGTGAGGTGCAAACCTTTATTTGACGCCTTTGCGGAAGATACTGTTGCTACCGGGAGGAAATGGAGTATGTGACAATCCAGCAAACCGAAGCTTTCCCAAAGCCGCAGAACTGACTATTGAAGTTTTAATTTTGATTCAAGCCTTAGACGCCATTTTGTGCGAAATCGGACAACGTGGAACTATGGATGTTCTAGGAATTCAAAGACCTGGAGTCGTGAACTCAGCAATTTTTGACGAGTCCACTTGCTTTTGACTATTTCGGGCCTCTCTGCAGGATGAAAAACGGCGCTTTTTGTATGTATCCCTATGGATATTAGCACTGCCGGCATGGCCTACAAGAAAGATGTGGCTGAAAAAAATACTTAGGTACTTCTGACCGGAAAGAGTTGGAGGCTATGTTCTCTGACTGGGAGGCCTTCAAACAGGTTGGTATTGATCTGCAAAAAGGATACCAACGGTGAGGTCTTTATGTTTTACAGGCCTTTCCAGCGTAAAGTATATTATCGACGGACAAAATTCCACTCAATTGTTTCCGACGATAAGCTGATTTGGAAAAATTCCGTTCGCAACACCTTAGATTTTATGGTTGATTTTCGAAATAATAAGGTTTGTGATAACATCAGCGAGGTCTCTCACCTGCCTACAGCGCTTCGCTTTCGCTGATGACATCCATATTTTCTATCCCTTGCGCTTCTTGGGGACCAACATGTTATTGGGCCCAACGATCGGAGGAACACAGATACTTGGGGGCTGATGATTTCACTCCACCAGGAGGCGCTTCAACATGGGAGGCTCTGGAAACATGATTCCATGACGCCAACAACAAAATGGGGGAGCCTATAAGTTTATCAGCTGGCTGGTTTCTAAAGACGGTACTACCGGGCCCGTGAACTTACCGGTAATAATTACGCTAACAAAACACAACAGTCCTGATTTCGCGCAGATGAGCGATCCCAGTTTTGGCGACCAAAATCTGGGAGAAATTCTTTATTGGAAGCGATGCCCTACAATCCAATCTGCGTCCTGTTTTCAGGTAGCGGGTGTCACTATCACAGAGGTTTAGGAATTATGTCATCGAGGCAGTAAACAGTGATGAGTTCCATGGATACCGACAGCGCTATGGAGCTATTTGAAAACAGAAATCGAAACAAACTGCCTGAATTAAAGTAAAGTATTTTATTTTATCACATAAGAAAAGAAAGAAAAAGCGCGAGGAAGATACCACTCCGCCTTTATTTCCCCAGGAAAGAGCGCATGGGTTATGACATCGGTTTCTCTCCGGCGTAAACATAAACTCACAGGGAAAAAAAAGTTTGTATATCTCTTTCTAATTCACTTTTGTAATCTACTTATCCCTTTAATTTTTTATCCGCTCATCTGTTCTTTTGCATCAGTCTGACACAATGGGATGGTTTCCACCGAACCGGTATTTGTGGGGCTTTCCAACTTTGTCCCAATATCTTTACCGATGATCCTTATTTCTTAAATCAATTGGAAACACGCTGCTGTTTATGCTCTTTGCTCCTTTGTTTTTAATCGGAGTTTAATCCTGGCCTATGCTCAACAGTCTGATTGCAATGTTTTTCAGCTGGCTACATTTCTGCCCTATCTCACCATACCGGTAGCCATCGGCGTATTATTCATGCTGCTATTTTTGGAAACGAGGACTAATCAAGAATGAATTTTGTGTCTCTTGGTATTTTCAGGAACCAGTCCTTAGGATTACCAGGGGCTCGTTTTTGGTGGTATTATGATGATCAATTGGCACATTGGCTATCACGCTTTTTTTCTCCCTTTGGAAGCATTCCGGTCGAGCTTTATGGCCGAGGTAGACGGAGCTTCCGCTTTTGTAAAATTCCCCGTAAGATTACTATTCCTATGCTCAGGCCCATTATTGAATTTTTACTGATTATGAACATTATCAATGGGTTTGCCATTTGACGAGGTTTAAGGTGCTATTTTTCTCCCTGGCTCTTTGCAGCGGCCCAAATGGGCCCGACCGCGCGGCTTTAATGCGGCATGACACCTCCTTTTGGTACCCAAATGCGGTATGGAAAAGGCGCCTCGATCGCCTATGGTTTATTCTTTTCATTTACTGTTTTCACTGGTAGCGCTGTTCATTCTAAAGCGCACTAATCGGGAGGAGGTGTGACTCATGGCTTAAAACCATGAAAAGCCCGATGGTATTTTTTAATCTTGTGCTCATTAATTTTTGTGTTTCCCTTTTTACACCATGATCATGATGAGCACCTCCATTACAGCGAGGGATATTTATAAGGGAATCCCGCTTCTTCCGGGAGTGATATTCCTTAGAAAATCCTAAAAAACAGTTTTCAGCGCTCATTTTGAGGTCTGTCTTTATATCAACAGCCTGATCACAGCGGTCAGCGCGGCCTTTCTTTCAGTAACTGCCGGCCGCTATGCGGTTATTCCTGGCAAAGTTTGAATACAAAGGACGGAAGCTACTGTTTAATTTCGTAATGATTATTGATGATGATTCCCGCTCAGCTGGGACTAGTGGCTTTTGTTGTGGAAATGAAGGGATCGGCTGATCAACACCCTCTACTTCCCCTAATCATTCCGCCCGCCGCAACAGGTTTTGGCGTTTATTGATGAAAAACATATGAGCGGCACCCTCCTCTTCTGAAATTCTAAAGCGCCAGAATCGATGGAGCTGGAGAATTTCTGGCATCGCGTCCCCCAAATGCCTCCGCTCTTCTTTAGATTTCATAATCAATTTGTCAGTAACTGAAACCCTGTATTTGATTCCTCTCATTGTGCTGAATAAACCCGAAACGTACACCGTACCGATTGGTATTGGTTATGGGCGGCGCTCAATGCGTTAACGCTGACATTAACACGGTCGCCACGATAACACGCTGGATACTGCGAAGCCTATAACGATGGATATTCAGAAAACGATTATCGGAAAGGCGGCGATTCCAGGGACATCAAACGATTGTAATTTCTTCAAAAGCATTAAACTGCCATTCCAAATACGACCAGCTGAAAGCGGCCTGTAAAGCCTAAATTTGGGCCGGGATTATTTAGATGTTTATTTTCTTGTACTGGCCGTCTCATTTTTATATGGCGGTAAAAGGTGCCTTTAAGGAAGAAACTATGGCGTATGTCTGAGCTAAAAAAAGAGGGTAAGATTAGAGCAATCGGCCTTTCAAATTTTTCTGTTGAAGAATTTAAGATCGCAATGGAAGTTGATCGTGTTGATGTATATCAACCTCCTTTTAATATCCTCTGGAGACGAATGGAGGGATGGAGGAAAATCTCCCATTGTATAGAAAACGGCATCTCAGTAATTCCCTATTCCTATTTAGAGACTTATGCCCAGCGGAAATTCAGTATCGATTGGTTTTTCCAGACAACGATATTCGCAAAGCAACACTCCCCTTATTTTTTGCCTGAAAACAGAATCAAAAGCCTTGGAGCTTATTGAAAAGCTCTCCGGCCTATTGCTGAAAAATACAGCTTGGCTCAATTAGCCATTAAATGGGTGATACAATTTCCTGGAATCACCGCACTTGCCATCGTAATAAGGTGGACGTACCATTATAAACAGGTTTCTGGAAAATGTTGGCGCCTGTGGCTGGAAAATGGAACAATCTGATTTTTGAAAAAATAAATACTTTAAGCAGAACTTTTGGAACAAATGCCTCATTACAATCCTTTTTGATGGCATCAAGAATCTCTTATTGAGCCGGTGTACTGCTTTATCCAAAGCAGTACACCGGCTTTTTTGATTTATTTCACTCAATTTACTCAGCCCTAATTAGATAAAACATGCCTGACAGCGTTAAGCTCTTGAAGAATCACAAAATCTCTTATGCACTCTGTGTTTAACTAATCTCTTTTAGAATTAGATAAAACGCTGGGTTTGATACAAAACCTGTCAATAGGTTTGGAAACAAAACATTCTGCGTTCAATGCCGATTCTACATCTTCTTTAAAGGTATTGCAAAGATCGCTATAATAGGAATTCTTTCAGCATCTGATTGTTTCAACGCCCGTATGGAAGACGCAGGCCTTAGTCCATTCATTTCCGGCATCATAATATCCCAGATCACTTGAAAGGTTCCTTTCCGGACTATCGCGAAACAATTCCAATGCTTGCTTTCCGTTTTCAGCCCGATAAACCTCGCCCCTTGCGTAGCGATTTCTGCATTCAGATCATTATCCTCTGCCAGCAATATAGTAACTCCAGTAAAGCTAATCTCTTTTTGCGTTTGTTTTAGTCTCAGGCAATTCATGCAGTTCGCCCTTCAGCATAGAAATGGAAAAACTAAACTCGCTTCCTTTCCCCAATTCACTTTTGACCAGTATTTCCCCACCCATCAACTTTTATAATATTCCTACTGATTGCTAATCCCAAACCAGTTCTGGCATTTGGTCGCGTTAGGTCCAACTTGTTCAAAGCTTCGGAAAATACGCTTTTTTTTTCTTCCGAAATTCCTATCCCTGTATCTATGACTTGAACTAAGATATTTGCCCGTCGTTTAGTAAATGAAGGCTCGGTAAACCCGAAGCCATGGTACCCTCCACTTGGTGTAAATTTAAAAGCATTTGATAAAAGATTTAGGAATTTACCTGCCGTAAACGTACAGTATCTCAATAAAAACATCATCTTGCATAATTCTCTGCGTTCCGCCTCAGCAGTAAGCATACTTTCTATATCGCATAGCTAAAACATTGAGGGAAAATGGATTTTTGTTCCAATTCCATTTTCCCGCTTTCGATGCGACTCATATCAAGATATCATTGATTAGGCTAAGCAAATAACGCGACGGGAAGTTTTAATTTTGTTAGGTTGATTTGCGCTTTTCTGGCAACGAGGGGGATCGTTTCTGTTAAATCCGCCAATCCTACAATGGCGTTCATCGGCGTTCGGATTTCATGGCTCATCCGAGATAAAAAATCACTTTTGGCCCGACTGCCGGCCTCTGCCTTTTCCAGTTCCAGCTTCATTTTTGGGAATGCAAGCGGAAAATCAACAACAAAGCTACTAGAAAAAACAACGTAAACAATGCCACCAAGGTAATAGCCATCACTGGATTGGCATAAAGAAGGCTGGAAAGAGAGCTCTGTCTCTCCTACCGATATTAGATTCAAACTGCTAATAGCTTCCTTTTCTTCCTCTGTTAAATTATTTACCGCTTTATTTAAAATAGAAAACAGCTCCGAATTGATTGGGCTGGACGTGGCAAAGCCTACATCAATATTATCATTGTCCAGGCTTACTTGAACCACATTGGTGAAATTTTGCTGGCGTATAATATTCTCAACATGAGCGGCAAGGCCATAAAAAGAAATCAATTTCTCCCCGATTGACAGCCGCCAGGGGCGTCAGTAGCGTTTCGATAGTATTTTACCTCTTTCGCAGAAATATTATCAGGCAAATCCCGTCCTTCCAAAACGCCGCCAATCAGTTCCTCATTAGGAAAAGTAATATTTTTTATTACGGACTAAAATAGAGGCTACAGAAGCATATGCCTCTGTACAGGCCAGGCCATAACGAGCAGCTTCTTTATCATTTCCTGCGAAAAAGCCCAGCATGTCGGCCTGCTCCTGATTCAACATATTGATTGCGTCAATGTAAGTATCGCAAGTGTAATAGGTAAATTTCAATCCGGAAAATTCCGCCACCTTTTTCAGCATATCTGGTACAAATCCATCGTGATAATCGGCATTGTCCAAGCAGTACATCGGATGCCAATCGCTTGGAACAGCGACTGTTACCGTTCCCTTTTTCTTAATATAATCCAATTCTTCATGATTTAATCCAGCATATCCTGTATCCAGCCCTTGAAAATTCTTCTCGTATACTTTTGCAGCAAAATTTGGATCCGACTCATAAATTTTGCCTAAAGCCATATTCAGTTCTTCTAAAATTTTCCGATCATCCGGCTTAGCTACAATATAATGGGCTTGCGATTCAAACTCAGCGGCGACATAAAAATCAGAAGATTTGCCAGCGTTACTTCCCACCAACAGATCAACTTCCCCGTCCTCCAAAAACCGGTATAGGCTTCCAGCTTTCTGCAAATCCTCGTAGTCATAATATTTTTAGTTCACAGTCCAGTTCTTGATATTCCAGCCATTCTTTTTAGACGACGGATGCTTTCCTGCGAATTTTCATAAATTCCAATCGTTTTTTTTCCTTGCAAAGTCCCTAAGTCGTAATTTCTGATCGAACGGTCCTCTTTCCTAGCTAACAACACTAAATGGCTGTAGCCGCTATTATATTCTGGATAGGCAAAATAATTCTCGAATTCTTCCGAATAGTAAGTACCTCCCATTAGGTCGAATTTTCCCTCTAAAATTGTCAACCACAAATTATTATCCCGTATCTATATACTCATATTTCCATCCTGTATACTTAGCGATTTCATTCAGATAATCCACCACCAAGCCATATCGTTCACCGTCCTCATCGGTCATCTTCTTCCCGGTATCAAGGTTTGACGGTTCTACCTCAGGCATTTCAAACATTCCGTCACTTAAAAGATAATTCTATAAATCTGAATTACACATAGGCTTTCTTGACACTTAAACTCTTAGACAAGTCAACAGACTGGCATCAGATATACCTTCCCAAAGCCTGTAAATTGGAACGCAAAACAAACAGCGGTAGCGGTAACCGCAGAGTGGAGATCCGCATTACCTCGCCAGGTATACCGCCATCGTCTGATTGGAAGACCAAACAGCAGGCATAATATACCACGGGAATTAAAGGATGAAATTTCGCATCAATAGCGACTATAATGGATTCCTTTTGCTCTTCCCAAGGAATTAAAGGTCATTTGACATGCCATCTGTATTCCGAAAAGAAACATAGAAGCCATATAAATACGCAGCGCTGTTTTTGTGAATTCCATCAGCTCAGCTGTCTGAGGTAAACATATGGCTATGAATAACTGAGTAAAAAATCATGACGAGCCCCCCATAATGCCACCGCAGCTGGGCAAACACTCGTTTTTAACAGCAGCCTAAAAAGCTGCCTTTTACCCTTCCGACATTTCGCTCCGTAATTATAGCTGATAATCGGCTGGGCCCTTTGCCCTAACCCTTGCAGCGGCAGCATGGCGAACTGCATAACGCTTGTCAATATGGTCATTGCGCCCACGGCGATATCTCCGCCATATCTTAACAGCGAGGTAAAGCAAACGGAAATCACGCTTTCACTGGCCTGCATAATGAAAACAGACAATCAGCGCCAGACAAGGACAAGTGATTTTCGCTTCAGAAAAAGATTTTTCTTTAATTTTTAACATGGTTC
>VOFI01003946.1_pt1 | contig 29080 bp, 61 predicted proteins | sample 5384131 | NCBI WGS metagenome assembly VOFI01 (sample SAMN12384728, study PRJNA508395) | human gut metagenome | isolation source: healthy gut H | host: Homo sapiens
GTTCCTCCGGCAGGGCGTCGAGCCCCCACCGTCCGCTCGATCTTCCGCAGCGCCTCACTCTGGACCGCGGCGGCGGCGACGGTCTTATCGATGTTGGCGCTCTCACAGTTGGTAACCCGGTTGATATTGTTGCGGATATCCTTGACCATTTTGACGCCCATCAGCTCGAGGGCCGCCGAAGTGGCGCCCATCAAGGTCAGGCAGTCTTCGATGCTTTCGCTTTCCTTGAAATACACCACATAGCCGCCGGCGCGGCGGGGCCTGTTTGGCCGAAAGGCCCAGCTCCCGCAGCAAAGTGACGAGATCCCGGCTCAGATTGAGAAACGGGACGCTGAATTCCAGATGGTAGTCGACCTCGGGGTTGGTCATGGTCCCACAGGATAAAAAGGCCCCGCGGACAAAGGCCGCCGGGCATTGGTCGCATTCCAGGTTGGCCCGGTTGAGACGCACCCCCACATCCGTCGGCGCATGGCCGAACCGGCTGAGGATCCGCAGCCGATCCTCCCTGCCCGCGGCCGCGGCCGTATACAGGCCCTTTCCCTCCGTGACGGACAGCGGAATCCCGCCGGCCTCCCCGAGGGACGGCGGCATACAAGCGGGCCACAGCCTCGTTCTCCGTCTGCAGCGAAACCGCGCGGGTGGAAAAAGGCGTGGCCGAACTCGGCCAGCCCGTAGGCTTCGGCCATGCGGCAGCAGACCCGCTCCTCCTGGATCCCGGCCAGCTCGTGTTTCATCCATCCGACGAAAAAGACATGGGATCCCCGCCTTTCACAGCTTGGCAATGTCGCGGTGATTGACAATGACACGGTGTCCGCCTTCCCCAATGTGTTTGGCCAGCTCCTCGGTCAGGGTGACCGAGCGGTGCTTGCCGCCCGTACAGCCGATCGCGATGACCAGCTGGCTCTTCCCCTCATTGCAATACAGGGGAATCAGGTAGTCGATCAGATCGTACAGCCGCTTCTGGAATCCCCTGGTCTCCTCCCGGTCGAGCACGAAGGCCCGCACCGGCTGATCCAGCCCGGTCTGACGCTTGAGTTCATCCACATAAAAAGGATTGGGCAGGCATCGCACGTCCATGACGAGATCGGCCTCGGCCGGATAGCCGTATTTGAACCCGAAGGACATACACTGAATGGTCATCGCCTGAGAGGAATCCTCCATAAAACAGCGAGGTGATCCGTTCCTTGAGCTGGGAGGTGGACAGATGGGAAGTATCCACCAGATAATCGGTGCGGGCCCGCACGGGTTTCAAAAGCAGGCGCTCGGCGGCGATCGCTTTGAGGACCGAGTTATCGTTCGCCGCGGCCAGCGGATGCTGCCGCCGGGTTTCCTTGTAGCGGCGGGCGAGCACCTGGTCGTCGCATTCCAGAAACAGGATTTTATAGTCGCCGCACTGGCGCTTGAGGTCGTCAAGGCCGTCGAACAGGTCGTTGAACAGTTCACCGCCCCGCACATCCATAACGATGGCGACTTTGGACAGCTTGTTCTGCGACTGCATGCACAGCTCCGCGAATTTGGGCAGGAGCTTCCGGAGGCATGTTATCCACGCAGTAAAAACCGATATCCTCGAGCGCATCCACGGCGCGGGATTTACCCGCACCGGACAGACCGGTCACAATGACGAATTCCATGGTTCGATCCTCTCTTTTCCGGAGCTCCGTACAGGGTGTTTTCCACATTTTGTCCGCCGGAACAGCCCAGGCCGTTCCTTTCCTATTCCCCGGCAATCCCCCGCCCGACCGGACGGACCTCCGGCTCCAGGCGGACACCGGTGCGTTCATACACGATCTCCCGGACCTGCCTCGACAGCTCCAGGATATCCGCGCAGGTGGCGCCGCCGGTGTTGATGAGGAAACCCGCGTGTTTCTCGCTGACCTGCGCCCCGCCGACCCGTTTTCCCTTGAGCCCGCAGGCTTCGATCAGGGTGCCGGCGAAGTGCCCGGGCGGGCGCTTGAAAAAAGCTGCCGGCGCTCGGGTATTCGAGGGGCTGCTTTTCCCTCCGGCGGGAAAGATAGTCCTCCATGCGGGCGGCGATAAACTCCCGTTTATCCGATGTCAAGCGGAAACGGGCTTCCGTCACCACGCCGCCGGTCTTCATCAGCACACTGTGACGGTATCCGAGCTCCAGCTCTTCAGCCGCGGCCTCCCGCGTCCCCTGTCCGGGTGACCACCGTCACGCCGGTGAGCACATCGGCCATCTGGCCGCCATAGGCGCCGGCGTTCATGTACACCCCGCCGCCGACCGTCCCCGGGATGCCGAAGGCGAACTCCAGCCCCTGACAGGGCCTGATCCCGGGCAAAGAGGCAGAGCTTTTTGACCGGCAGGCCGGCGGGACAGACAATCTCGCCCGCCTCCCCCAGACGCCGGCGGGGCAGTGGTCTCGATTTTCAGCACCACGCCCTCGATTCCCTCATCGCTGACGAGGAGATTGCTGCCGTTGCCCATGACAAAAACCGGTATCCCGGCCTCCCGGCACCTGTAAAGGACAGCGGCGGCCCCTTTGCCGTCCGGCACGGTGACGAACATATCCGCCGGGCCGCCGACCTTGAACGATGTGTGTCGGGACATAGGCTCCCCTTCCGCCACAGGATAGCCGAGGGAGCGGAACGCCTCCGCCAGTCGTGTCAGTTGCACAGGCATGTCTCCTACCTTCACAAGATGGCGGGGCTCAGCCCGATACCGCATCCCGCAGGTTTGCGGCGCCGATAATCCCCGCGTCGTTGCCCAGCGTGGCTACACACAGCCGGGTCTGATGGGTGCTGAATTTGCTGTACCGTTCCTTGGCGATATGGGCCTCCAAGGGCTTCAGGAGGGTGTCGCCCTCCTTGCAGATCCCCCCGCCGATGCACAGCACCTCGGGCTGGAAGATGTTGATAACGTTGATCAGGCCGCAGGCGATATATTGGATATAGCGGTCCACGACCTTTTCCCCACGACGTCCCCCGCCCGCATGGCGTCGAAGGCGGTCCGGCCGTCCACCTTGTCGAGGGTTCCGGCGATCCTCCACATCGCGCTGTCCGGATTCGCCACCATCGCCTGGCGGGTCTGGCGGATCAGGGCCGTGGCGGAAGCGTAAGCCTCCCAGCAGCCGTGGCGGCCGCAGGTACACAGCTCGCCGTCGACATTGATCACGATATGGCCGAGCTCGGCACCCGCGAAGTTGAAGCCGCCGTAAATCTTGCCGTCTATGATAATGCCGCCGCCGACGCCGGTGCCGAGAGTGATGCAGACACAGCTCTGCGTACCCTTGGCGGCGCCGGCCAGGGCCTCGCCCAGGGCCGCCGCGTTGGCGTCGTTCTCAATGTATATGTCGAGGCCCAGCCGGTCATGCATCATCTGGCGCAGGGGGACGTTTTCAAAACGCAGGTTGTTAGCATATTCCACGATGCCGGTTTCCTCGTTGCAGGTGCCGGGGCTGCCGATGCCGACGTATGCAACTTCCTCCATTCGGATGCCAGCGTCAGCCGCCGCCTCCTGGCCATGCGGGCCATGTCGTCGACGATGGCCTCCGCCGACCGGGGCAGCGCCGTTTTGCATTTGGCCGTGCCGACGATATGGCAGCCGCTGTCCACGACACCCGCCTTGATATTGGTTCCGCCGAGGTCGATGCCGATTGTATACATGAGAAAGACCTCCCAGTTTCAAGTATGTACGGGGCAGGGCCCCGGGTTGGCTGCTTTTCAGAGGGTTAGGTGCTTTTCGTTCAAAAAACGGGGAAAAGGCCTCCTCGCTGCCGTTGACGACGAGCTCCGGAGGGAAATCGATCTCCCGCAAAAGCTCCAGGCAGCGGGGCATCCGGCCCACCTGTCCGTGGAAATGGGCATCCGAATCCAAAACTATCCGGACGGCGTGCTCTTTGCACAGCTCCGCAATCCTCCGGCAGTTCTCCACAGAGGCCGACCGGGCACGGAAGGTGGTCTCGTTGATCTCCACGATCTTGCCGCTGCGGCCGAAGGCCGGGATCACGGATTCATAATCGTACCGGAAGGCCGGGGTGCCCGAATGCCCGATGATATCCACCTCCGGGTTCTCCGCCAGGGCGAGATACGCCGCCGTACGCGCCTCGGCGCTGCCCGGCTCCAGCACACTCCAGGTGCATCGAGGCAATAACGAGATCCAGCGAGAAAAACCGTTCTTCCGGCAGATCCAGACGTCCGCTGAAATCCATCACGTTCGCTTCCATCCCGTGGAGCACCCGCACCCCTTCGATCGAAGGCGGAAGGACATCCATGTTTCCAAAATGCCACAGATGGGGGCGTCTGGGGGCGCCCGGACCATGATCGGTACAAGCGATGGCTAAAAAGACGCTGTTCCGCCGCCGCACGGGCCAGCTCGGTAACGGTGCTGTAAGCGTGGGTAGAGGCGACGGTATGACAATGCAGATCCGCCACCACGCGGGTCAGGGGAGGCATGTTCATGCGCGGGTCTCCTTCGCAGTCAGAATTGTTCCCATTCGGTCTGGGCCTCGGGGCGGCGGCACCTGGTCATCCATGCCCAGATTGTGCATCAGCTCCTGCGCCGCGTTGTAGCCCATCTTCTTCTGGCGGTTGTTCATCGCCGCCACCTCGATGATGATGGCCAGGTTCCGGCCCGGCTTGACCGGTATGGTCAGCATGGGGACGGTGATGCCGAGGATGTCGGCGTATTCATTGTCCAGCCCCATGCGGTCGTACACCTTTTTCACTGTCCCACTGCTCGAGCTGGATCACCATGTCGATTTTCTCTGTGACCTTGACCGCGCCCATACCGAAGATGCGCCGGGCGTTGACGATGCCAATGCCGCGCAGCTCGATGAAATGGCGGATATTGTCCGGGGCGGAACCCACCAGCGTTTTTGCCGAGACCCGGCGGATTTCCACCGCGTCGTCGGCAATGAGGCGATGCCCTCTCTTGACCAGCTCGATGGCCGTCTCGCTTTTTTACCCACGCCGCTATCCCCCGCCAGCAGGATTCCCTCCCCGGACACCTCGACAAAAACACCGTGGCGGGTGATGCGGGGGCGAGCTGGACATTGAGGAACGCAATGAGCGCCGCCATGAAGCCGGAGGTGGTATCCGCCGTATGGAGCAGCGGCACTCCGTATTTGACGCAGGCCTCCCGCAGATCGGGCAGGATCGGCAGCCGCCTGCTCACCACGACGGCAGGGGGACGGCGCGAGACGAGCTGCTCGAGCCGGACCGTCCGCAGGGGAGGGGGCCAGCGCCTCCAGAAATCCGTGCTCGCTTTTCCCCAGGACCTGGATGCGGTCGCTGTCGAAATAGTCATAATACCCGCCGAGCGCCAAACCCGGACGGTTGACGTCGCTACAGGTAACCAGCAGCTCCTCAGGATTGGACGGCATGAAAACCGTCTCCAGCCCCACTTCCTTGATGATCTGCGAGAGCGAAACCGAATAGGTGACCGCCATTCTGTCCGCCGCCTTTCCGGACGCAGGCCGCGTCCTCGATAGTATGCCGTATCCCATCCCGACATCCGCCCGTTCATACGGAAGCGCCGCCGGAAGGACGCCGTTTTTTATAACGGACTGTGCCTAGTATACCGTATTTCGGGGAAAAAGATAAAAGATGCTTTCAGACTTTTTTGGCAGGATTTTTTGCATTTTTCCGCCAAAGGTCTGCAAAGGGGGGCTTTTGACAGACCGTGTTTCCAGATTCTTCCCTTTGCTTTAAGAAATTCTACAGAATTTCTCCCCTTGCATCCCATGCCGTTCCATTGTAAAAATGAAAAAGCCGGGGCTTTGCGGCCGCGGCGCGTATCGATCAGGAGGAACACACCTATGGACAGACTAAATGTCGGCCTTTTCAACGATTTCTTTTCCGCCCACCATCGACGGCGTGGCACAGGCTGTGAAAAATTACGCGGATGTCCTGCATCGGAACCACTGTGATGTCACCGTGGTCACTCCCCGAGACAAGGGAGTGCGGGATGAGTATCCGTTCGAGGTGTTCCGGTATCAGTCCATCCCTCTCGACCACCGCATCGGATACCGGGCGGAAATCCCTTCAATCCCGAAACCCTCATCCGCCTGCGCCGCAAGCACTTCGATCTGATGCATATCCATGCCCCCTTCGCCTCGTCCGTGCTGGTGGGCAACATCAACCGCCGTCCCCGCGTTCCCACCGTCCTCACCTATCACACCAAGTTCGATATCGACATCGCCAAGCGGGTACCGCTCGACAGCATGCGCCGTCTGGCCATGCGCTTCCTGCTGGACAACGTCAATGCGGTCGACGAGGTATGGGTCGTGACCGAAGGCTGCGGGCGGGCGCTGCGCAACATCGGCTATAAGGGCGGATACACCGTGATGGAAAACGGCACCGACTTTGCCTATGGGCGGGCCGAAGATGCCGCAGTAAACGCCTTGCGGAGAAATACCAGATCCGGGAGGACGAGTTCGTCTTCCTGTTCGTCGGGCGGATGATGTGGTACAAAAACGTCCGGCTCATCCTGGACAGCCTGGCCCTCCTGCAGCAGGAAGGGGTACCGTTCGGGCGCTTCTCGTCGGGGGACGGATATGACGCCCCCGATATTCAGGCCTATTCCGTCGCCCGCGGCCTCAGGACCGCGCCGTTTTCACCGGCGCCATTTATGACCGGGAGGCACTGCGCGCATATTACAGCCTGGCGGACCTCTTTCTCTTTCCCTCAACCTACGACACCTCGGGCATCGTGGTCAAGGAGGCCGCCGCCTGCGACTGCCCCACCCTGCTCATTGTACGGGAAGCTGCGCGGCCGAGGGTGTAGTCCATGCTGAAAACGGGTATCTGGCGGAAGAAAACGCAGATTCCTGCGCCAAGGTATTGCTCGAAGCCTGCAGCGACCGGCAAGCCCCTGCGCAAAACCGGACAAACGCCGGACAAAACCTCTATCTTTCCTGGGATACCGCCGTCGCCAGGGCCTACAAACGGTATCAGGAGATCCTCAAAGCCTGGCCCGGTCCACTGCCTTACAATTCTAAAAATCGCTGGGTATAAGGCCGGCCGCCATCTCCCGCTCACAAGGCATCCTCTGTAAAGAAGATGCCTTGTTTGATTCATCACGGATACTCTGTTTGACAGCCGTCTTTACTCATGGGTGGCAGAATATTGGTGTGGCGAGGTGTAACGATGACAACGATCCAAAAGGATGAATATGTTTTTTCCGTTGACGTCGAAAAACGAAAGAATATTATAAAACACACACTCTCTGCGACTGCGTGTGTTGCCGGAATTATTACGCACAAATCAAAGACAAACTCCCTAAGCTGAACGCTTTTTTAAGTGAATTCGGAGTTGACATTTCAAAGCCGGATGAAGCAATGAGTGCTGAAATGGATGATTACATCGATTATATCCAGGTGGACTATACCGTATGCGGAAGCATCGGATCAATGAGTGAATATGAACTTGATATATATGATGATCTGTTTTTAAGCATCGTTATCACGAATGGTTTTGTGTCCCCCAACGAACAAACAGGGGGAATATTTTACAATTTCCGTTATGCAAATCGAACTTCCGTGGGTATGGATGAACCTTTCCCGAGGGGGTTAGATGAACCTTTCTCGAAAAAAACAAAGAGCAAAGCATTTACAAAACCAATCAATTTTTGCTTGAAACCGTTTAAAAAATGGCATTCATAATGGAGGCGCTCTTTGCATCATCAATGGGTGCCTTTTGTTAAAATTACTGGATAGCTATACGTACGGCGAGCGTCGGATTTTGATGCCAAAATCCATAAGCCAGCCGAACGAAAAGGCTTCCCCTGACGAGGGAAGCCTTTTCGTTTAAACCACCTGTATATGCAAGTCCATATTCGAATAGACCCCCTGCAGGTTCTCTATTCATAAATTAGGCCCGCCTTATTTCAGAGCCCGTCACCAGAGCTCGTCCCGCTGCCGGCAGCCGTATTTGCCTGACGGGTCTTCTCCAGCAAATAGAGATTTTCACAGATTTCCTTATACACCGGCGCGGATTTGGAGCCGGTGCGATTGGTATCCTCGGCAAGGACGGCGATCGCATAGCGAGGATTCTCCGCCGGGAAAAATCCCGCGAACCAGCTCTGTACGAGCGCGGTGCCTTCCTCCACCCAACCGGTTTCCGCCGTCCCGGTTTTACCTCCCCCGCCGCCGTTCAGCGGCCTGGCGGATTTCCCCTGTCCCGTTTTCCACCACTTCGATCATCATCCGGCGGAGTTCCGCGGCAATTTCGGAAGAAAACGCGCGCCGGGGGATCGGTACTCTGTTCGGTCAGCGTACCGGTTTCATCAACCATCCCCTGCAGGATGGTGGGCCGGACCATCAAACCGTCGTTGACGACCGTAGCCACCAGCTGCGCGACATGGACAGGTGTGGCCAGGAGAGAGCCCTGCCCGAACGACAAATTGGCCAGTACACCCGGCGATTGCAGCTCCGTCTCGGATGGCAGGGTCGCTCTGGCAGTTTTGATCCCCTCGGCGAGCAGGATGGGGCGGTCGAAACCAAGGGTGACGGCTTGGTTATAGAGCGCCTGCCCTCCCGCCATCTGCATCAGCTGGATAAAATACGGGTTGCAGGATTGAGCGAACCCGCCGGTCATATCCAGAACCCCGTGTCCCAACCGGTTGGAGCAACCGAAAGACAAAGACCCAACCGGCAGGCTGCCGCTGCAGGCGAATTGTTGCGTAAGGGGGATCCCCTTTCCAAGCGCTGTCGCCACCGAAACAATCTTGAAAACCGAACCGCAATTGTAATTGCACAGCGCGCGGTTGAGCAGAGGCGCGTTTGGATCCTCAAGATAGTCCGCCAGATGAGCGGGCTGGTAATCGGGGACGCTGACCATAGCGAGAACTCGGCCGGTGGAGGGTTCCAAGATGACCACGGCCCCCCTTTTCAATGCCAGAATGAGCGGCTTCCTCCGCAATTTTCTGGATCTCCGCGTCGATGGTGAGGGCGACGCCCCCTTTGGATTTAGCCAAGGTATCGCTCACGGTCGGTACCTCTCCCTGCAGAGGTTTGCCCGAACCGTCTACCCGGAAGGTGATGGTCAGAGAGCCCGCCGCGGCATTGAGCTCCTCGTCAAAGGCCTGCTCTACCCCGGTGACGCCATGCAGCCCGTCGCTGCCCAGGTAGCCGAGCAGATGCGGGGCCAGAATATCGCCCTGGTGGCGGACCGGTACCGTGTAGATGGACAGGCCGGCCGAGAGAGGGAGCGCCTTATCGGGCAGGCTGACCACCACCGGGCGCCCGCTCTGGAGGCGGTCGCTGACCGATGCCCAGGTTTCCTCGTCCAGATATTTGGACAGGATAGCCAGCACCTCCGGGTTGGGTGAAATGCAGGCACGCCGCTCGGTCCCCGTATTGGTCAGCGGCTGCATGTTCCGGTCGTAGATCGTGCCGCGGCTGTTGGCGATGGTGAGGGTAAAGCTCGACTGCCGATCGGCTGTTTGAAACAGGCTTCCTCCGCTCAAATTGTATACCTTGGCCATGATACCGCTGAACGCGAACAGTACGGCGGCGAACATCACCAGCGACCGCTTTCTCATGCTCAAATCCCCTTTGAAAGAATCGGACCCATGGAGGTAGTATTGCCCGCCTCCGGGCAAAGTAATCCGAAACGGCCGGGACGGATCCATTCGAGCATACGAAAGCCGGATCTCTCGAGATCCGGCTGGGAGCGTCGACAACATCCGCTTCCCGAGGCAGCTTCACCCGTCAGGATTTCGCGTGGATGCCGATGCCGTACTTTTCGCAGGTCTTTTTATGCTGGGCATAGGTTTTCGAGTAAAAGTACGCGGGACCTCGTCGATATACGCCGTCGCAAAGAAATAGCACTGTTTGATTTCCTCGTCTTCGGAAGGCTCCACGACCGCCCGGATGGCGTCCAGGCCCGGATTGTTGATGGGGCCGACCGGAAGCCCTTCCGCTCATAGGTATCATACGCCTTGACGAATACCGCGCCGCCGCCCTCGCCGGGAACCATATTCTTGGCATAGCTGCTGGTGGAATCGCATTCCAGGCGCGGATAGGTACCGGATTCTCGAGGCGGTTCTGCAGGACGCGGGAGACCTTGTTCATGTTGTCGGTATCCGCGGCCTCGCCCTGGATGATCGACGCCAGAATCACCGCCTGGTCGATGGTCATCCCCCGGGCCTTGATCGCCGCTTTCAGACTGGTGTCCACACGGGCGTTGAAGTTGTCCAGGAACTTGCGGACCACGGTTTCTCCCGAGCTGTTGGTGTAAAACTCATACGTATCCGGGAAAAGGTAGCCTTCAAGCGGATAAATCCGCTCCTCGTCGGTCGGCAGGTCTTTAAGGAAATCATACTCGTACATCACCGTATTGGCGGCCCGGAAGAAATCGGAACGGGTGCAGACCTGGTTTTCTTCAAGACGATCGGCGATCTTGTTGAGCGTGAAGCCTTCCGGGATCACCACCGAGACCACCTCGCGGGGCTTGCCGGTCTTCATGGTATCGATGAGAACCCTGATACCCCATGTTCGGCGTCAGGCTGAACGTCCCCGGCTGATACTTGCCGTCCGCATTGGTGACTTTTGAATAAAGGCGGAAGATGAGCGGCTGGTCGATGATGCCGTTGTCCTTGAGGATACGGGCGATCGCTTCGGTCGAGGCCCCCTCCGGGATAACGACGTCCACTACAACGTCCGATTTGTTCAGCCCGGTCAGGTCGATGCCGCCGGTAATGAGAAAATACGCGAGCGTAACCGAGAGCGCCAGCACGATACAAGCGTATATGACACCACGGATGCAGCCCCAGGTGGTGCGGTCCTTGACCTTCTTTTTTGTCTTTTTCTGCGAGAGAGCCTTCTGTTCTTCGGGCTCCTCCTCTGGAAGCAGCGGCTCCAATTCCGGCTGGTCGGGGGCATCCTCCTGCGCTGTCAGGGGAAGCGTCCCCCGCAGCTCCTGCTCCACGGGAGTATTTCCCGCCTCCGGCACGGCCGGCGCGGGATCCGCGGGAGGCGGGTCGCCGTATTCCTCGTCCAGATCGAGGCTGGAGGCGGAAGCCCGATACTTTGGCTTTCCGTTCCTCCGTCAGCTGGTCGCCTGGCCCGGGCTGTCCGGGCACAGAAGGCGGCCGTTCAGAGCCGCGCGCCTGTTTCTCCGCCTGGATATCCTCGATGAGGCGGTCGATATCCTTCTCCCTTTGATCGTCCGTCATACCATTTTCCTCCTAGAAAGCCGTTGGGGGAGGGACCTCAGCGCACGGTCCGGCGCAAATACCGCTCGGTCACCAGCAAACCCGCCGGCCGGTCGAAACGGCCGTGGGGAAGCTTTCTCCGCACGCAGTCGCTGTAACAGATTCCCCACCATGTCTCCCCCGAAAATGGGCCAGGAAACGGTCGTAATACCCTTTTCCATACCCCAGCCGGTATCCTCTCCAATCATAACACAGAGCCGGGATCAAACACAAGCCATGTTCGAAATTTGTCACAAGAAAATCCGGATCCGGCTTCGGTTCCAGCACCCGAAGGTCCCCGGCACCAGGTCTTCCAGGCTTTTGATGCGGTAAAATTCCATCTGCCTGGTCCCCGGGACACAGCGGGGCACCGCCACGCATTTGCCGTCCTCCAGCGCGGTCCGGATGATCCCGTGCGTGTCCACCTCGATGGGTGTCGAAACATAGGCCAGCAGCAGATCGTTCCGCTTATACTGCCAGAGGGAGGTCACCCGCTTCCGGATCGCCGCGTCGAACGCCGCTTTCCGTTCCGGATCCATCTTCCGCCGGTATTCTTTGTATTGTTCCCTCATGACGGCCTTCATCGGCCGGATATCCCCTACCGACATTGCGAGGAGGCGCGCAGCTTGGCGGCCATCTCACCCGACGCCAGCCGGGAAACCAATTCGAGGGCGAAATCCATGGCGGCACCGGCCCCTTTGGCGGTCACGAACGGCAGATCCACCACGACGGGCTGGTCACAGTAGACGGCGCCGCACAGCTCCTCCTCGAATCCCGGAAAACAGACCGCCCTGCGGTTTTTTCCAGCAGGCCTTTGTGTCCCAGGATCGAAGGGGCGGCGCAGATCGCGGCGATCAGCGCACCGTTGACGAGCGCGAACTCGATCATTTGCTGAACCGCGTCCGCCTTTTCCAGATGCAGCGTGCCCGGCATGCCGCCCGGAAGCACAACGGCCTGCAGATCCTTTGTCGGGATACGGGGAATCATCCGTATCCGTCCCCACCAGAATGCCGTGGGCACCCCGGATCAGCTTGTCGCCGATCCCCACCGTCACGACCTCGAGCTCCGCGCGGCGCAAAAACATCCACCGTCGTCAAAGCCTCAATTTCCTCGAATCCATCCGCCAAAAAACCAACACCATGTCGTATCAACACCACCAATTTCAGTCTAACGCCAGCCCCATATACGGTTTATCCCCCGCAGCGGGCCGGAGCTGTTCCCCATCCGTCATCGTCCAAAGGACGCCAAAGGCCGAACACCGTTCCCTCCCCTTCTGCCGCCCGGACGGGCGTCCGGCAGACAATGCCGGTCCGGCCGAACCGCGACAGCAAGGCGGACATACAGGCATCTGTCTGAGAGGCGGGGCAGAGAAGCTCCCTGACAAACAGCGCGTCCCCTGTCGGGTTCGCAGAGCGCGCACCCAGCGGACCCGGCAAAGGAAAAACCTCCGCCGCCGGCCGCCTCGGCCTGCTCCAGCGCCAGATCCGCCCACCGTTTTTCCCAAACGATATGAGGCGGCCCGTCCGCGAGACCCTTTCCCGCGCGGCCCCGTAGTCCCGCACGGGAAAGAGTTCCAGTCCGGGCACGCGCACAGACGCGTTAGAGAGAGGCTTCCGCCTCTCCAGGAAACCGAAGAAAGGCCGGTAGCCGAACTGGGTATAGTAGTCCGTCAAGCCCTGGGAGGCCGGGCGCAGAAAAGAGGCCGCCTGTCCCCGGCTCCGGCCGACCTCGAACGCGGCTTTCAGCAAGGCACCGCAATACCCCCGCCCCCGGTAAGCGGGCAGCGTGGCCGCCGCGTAGATATACTGGACCGGCAGGCTCCTCCCCTGCCGCCGCATACCGCTGCGGCAGCAGCAACAGCATGGAAACGGGAAAGCGTCCGGCGCGGCCACGAGGCATTCCGTTTCCAGGGCAAGGCGGCCGAAGACCGCCCGACGGTTTCCATCGTGTCCCCTGGAAAACAGGCGAGCCAGAGCCGGGACAGGGCCGGCCGGTCTTCCGGACGGGCAAAGCGCGGCACGAAATCATCCATTCTGAGCGTCCCCTTCCAGAGGGTCATTGGGGCCATGCGGCGCAGGAGGCCAAAGAGCCCCCTCCCGGGCCGGAACAAAGCCGTATCCGCCGCCCGTCCCCTCACCGCACCTGGGTGCAGGTGTATTTTTCCAGGACCATGGCGGGATGATAGGAGAGCTTCGCCTTGCGCAGTCCCTCGATATCCAGATCGTTCTCCCGGTTGAGAAACGGATACGCCGTCAGGGTCGAGGCGAATGCCTGATTGATGACGGCGTACGCCCCCGGAAAGGACGGCAGGGCCTTTTCCACCTGAATATCGAACACCTTGTCGTTGATAGGGGAACCGAACGTGAAGGCCGCGACACGGCCGTCGGCACGGATCAGCCCGCCCCGGACGGACAGGGCCTCCCTGATGCCGCAGCACTTCCCGGATGGCACAGTTCTCCGTACGCAGGCCCTTATCCTTGCAGTTGCCCTTCTGGCGGCACCATTCCTGCGCCATCGCCTCGACCTCCGCCGTATTGCGGCCGTCGATCGGCTCAAAGGTCCAGTTGAATTTCCGGGAAAAACCAGCGATGTGGTTGCGTTTGGCGTGATAGGCGCTCCCCCGGCAGCTCCGCCAGATCCCTCGTGCGGTAGATATAATCGAAATCGCCCCTCTGAGAGGTAAAAGCGAACCGGCCGGGGAAGGCGTCCTCCAACCGTTCGACCACGGTGGCATCCGCCCCGACCAGTGTCAAGGGGCGTTCCTGTCCGGCCGACCGTTCCAGCAAAACCGGACCCCGGGTCGGCCAGGGAAGGGCCGATGGGCGGCAGATAAACCGGGGACTCCTCCCCCGCGCTGATGAACAGGGTATCCCCCCATCTCGCCAGCCGGTTATGGTAAAGCGACCGCCACATGAACATGGTGGTGAAGGAATACTCACATCCCATCCTGCCCGCGGTGCGGGAGCAGCGGCGCCGCCCAGGCGGCGTCTTCGACGGTCGGGTATCGGAAATCCAGATTGGCTGCGGTTTGCATCATATTATGATTCTTCCTTACCGTTTGGTATCGTGCAGGCGTCCAGCAAGCGGGCCAGCCTCACCGTGACCTCTTCGACAGGCAGCGGCCGGCCCTGATCGGCACAAAGATATCACCTGCCACCCCATCGCCCCGGCCGCGTAAAGCGCGCTGTCCCGGCAGCGCAGCAGATAAGCCCGATCCCGCTCATGGATATCCTTTTTCGCCTCGTCCCCCTCATAGCGCCCCGACAGCAGGGTTTGGGAAACCTCCGGCGGCATGTCCAAAAGATCACGAGATCCGGCCGCGGCAGTCCGAGAAGGCCGTATTCATAGTCCTCCAGCCAGCGCAGGTAAGCGTCCCACTCGCTTTTCGGGAGTTTCCCCATCTGATGGATCGCATTGAGGTGGTATAGCGCGCGGCGAGGATCAGGGCCCCCGCCTCGTAATCCGGCTGCCAGAACTGCTTGTAGCTCGCGTAGCGGTCCACCGCGTAAAACGAGGAGGCCGCGTAAGCGCCCACCGCATCGGGTGAGGATCCGAACGCGCCGTCCAGGTACATCCGGACCAGGGACGAGGACGGATTCCGGTAATCCGGAAAGCTGATTTGCCTATAGTGTATCCCGCGGCCGGTCAAATACCCGCCCAGACGGGCGAGCTGTGTGGTTTTGCCGCTGCCGTCCAGGCCGTCGAGCACGACGAGCTGTCCCATCCGCCTTAACGCTCCTTTGCCACTCCATATTTTTCCCGGACCTCCCGCATTTTGCCGCAGGACATTTTGCCCTCCGGGCAGGGGCCGGACAGACAGGGCGGACCGGCATGGCGGAAGAGATGAGGCGCCGCCTCAACGCAAAGCGCCCGCATCCGCTCAGCGAGCTCCCGAATTTCCCACTGGGCACGGTTACAGCAGCGGTGGCGAAAAGAAATTTTGCAGGCTGCGGGCGTTCATAGTCACGATCATTTTGGTCGTGCAGGCGTTGGGCAAGACAAAACGCGCATCCTCAATGGCGCGCTTTTCCGCCGCCCGGTCGGCTGCCTTTTCCTCCATGCCAGAGGCGAGCAGCTCTTGTTTATGTTTATTCTTGAGCAGGCGGGTGAGCTCCTCATAATGGGCCTGGTCCTCCTCCATCGCCTGGCGATAGACGGCCGCGGCTTCGGGCAGCGCCTCGATTTCGGGGGGCAGGACATAATCGAAGCGGTTCTCCGCAACATACCGCTGGCTCTGGACGCTGAAGGACGCGATGCGGTGGCGGGTGATCTGCGCCAGCAGCGACCGGGACACCCCTTCGATACCGAAGGTGAAGCTCGCGTGTTCGATAGGGCTCGTGGCCGATTTCCGCCAGCATATCGACGAAAGAGGCGGTTTTCTCATCCGTCAGTCTTGTCCATGACCTCATCGATGCCGGCCGGGGAATAGCAAAGACGGGCCGCACAGGCTACGGTCCGTTCCGGATCAGGGGTATAGGTCAGCAGGGTCACATGCATCTCTTGGCGCTCCTTTGCATTCAAATCCGCGTTCGGCATACATCCGTATCTGCAAATTATATATCAAATAGTATAGCAGATTGTCCCTCTAGATTCAACCCATATTCTCCCGCGGTCTCTCCGGGGACTGGTGCTCCCGTTCCCCTTGAGGCAAAGCCAAAGGCGGTTGCATTTGCAAAATCAGGAGCCGGGTTACTTGAACTCCAGTTCAAATCCGGAACGCCTATACAAAAAAGCAGGGTTTCGCTTTGCGAACCCCTGCTAAAATCACTTATTGGGAATATCCCAAACCCTTTAGCAAATCGTAGTTTATCAATCTAATCTCATATATAAAAGTGGATACGGATTGCCTTGTTCATCACACTCTGTTCTTTTATAAACTTCAAATCCCATGTGTTCATAGAAACCTTTAGCAAGAGGATTTTGTTCATTAACTGCTAAATCATTAACCGAATATTTTTCTATCCCATATTTAAGCAATTCTTTACCTAATCCTTTTCCTCTTTCTTCGTGAGAGATAAAGAGCATTTCAAGATGCTGCTCTACAATACCCATAAACCCCACAGGAATTTGATTGTCGTTTTCTATAATAGTTAAATGAGGTATTTCTTTTAATGCTTGTGGTACATACTTCTTAATGTTTTCTATTTCGTTCTCTGATAGAAAGAGGTGTGTTGCCTTTACAGAGCTCTCCCACACTACCAGTAGCTGTTCTATCAACGATGTAGTTCTGTCTTTTACCTCTATAATTTTCAATTTCTTATCCTCCACATATTTTCGATATATACATTATAGCATTCATTTTCTATCATAACTGTTCCGTGCGCAATGGCAGAGTCAGCCACCCTCGTCAACGATCGAGATGAACGGGCTTCGCCCGACATTGACAAAGTGCGTTTGCCCCTGCTTATGAGAAAGACAAGAGGGCGAAAGCAACGAGTGCTTTCGTCCTCGAATAGTATGGTATTCCCCTTATATCTGCTTGTATGGTTTTTATATCACCATAAAAATCCGGGCACCATTTAGGCACCAAAGCGAAAATCATTGCTGTTTTGAGTACCTCAATCTGCGAAAAAGCCAGTATTTTCAATAATTTCTGCCGTTTAATACTTTTCATAAAATCAAATACTATTTTTTCATATGAGAAAATATTTTTAAAGCAATTCCGCCGACAATATATATCACACTCAAAGAAATAAGCAACCAACCCCAAAAGCTTTGACCGTTCGTTTCAACAAGTAGAAAAATACCAACTATCAATCCAACAAAAAGGGCCAGAGACACAAATAAAACCACTATACCAATGATTCTATGGGCTCTCTCGGAGATATTTTTATTTGGAACAAAAGCTGAGCACAAGTAAACAAAACCTTCCCCAAACAACTCAAGAAATCCTTCTACTAAACAATCCATAACAAAATCCATAGAATCACCACTTTTGGATATAGGATAGCATATCGGCGGTGGGAGGGCAAGGAAACGTGAAATGACAGGATGCTCGCTCATGTGCCCGCGGGCTCACACCATCAGCATTGGCGTTAGCTACGTCATGTGCCGAAAGGCAGAGGTGCCTGCCGTTTCGGCACGGCCGTCCTTATCAAGGGCGACACCCAGATGTTGAACCCCAGTTCAAATCCGGAACGCTCCCCGCAAAGAAAGGGCTCCCACCAGAGGTGGGAGCCCTTTCTTTGGAGGCGACACCCAGATTTGAACTGGGGAATCAGGGATTTGCAGACCCATGCCTTACCACTTGGCTATGTCGCCATGGGATAGAAAAAAGGCGCCGTATCCGGACGCCCTTTTCATTTGGAGCGGCTTACGAGGCTCGAACTCGCTACCTCCACCTTGGCAAGGTGGCGCTCTACCAGATGAGCTAAAGCCGCGTGGGATGGTGCCTCCGGTCGGAATCGAACCAACGACACAGGGATTTTCAGTCCCTTGCTCTACCGACTGAGCTACAGAGGCAAATGTGGCGACCCGGAACGGGCTCGAACCGTCGACCTCTAGCGTGACAGGCTAGCGTTCTAACCAGCTGAACTACCGGGCCACATACATAAGACGTGGTGGAAACAACAGGGCTCGAACCTGTGACCCCCTGCTTGTAAGGCAGGTGCTCTACCAGCTGAGCTATGCTTCCATGAGCGCCGCCCTCACCAGCGACGCTGTATATAATACACCATACCCGTGTGATTGTCAACCGGTTTGCGGCAATTTTTTCAGCACGAACTGCCCTTTTCGCTCTGTTCGGCAAGCGCTTCCAGTTCGGCCGGTGTAAACCGATATACCGCGTCACAAAAGTGGCAGACGGCCTCTGTCCTCCTTGTTCATCCGGCAGGGAACGGCGACAGCGCCGCAAAAAGCACGCAGTACCCGTTCCCGTGAGCAGGTGCAGCGATAAGCAGGCTCCCGGGTATCCAGAACATCGAAATCAAACCCCGCAAGGGCCTTCCTCAGAATCTCCTCGGGTGTCATCCCCTTATCGAGCATGGCCGTCATCGGTTCGAGTGCCGCGACATTCCGTTCAAGCCGGGTAATCACGTCCTCCGGGCAGAAAGGGAGCAGCTGCAGCAGGAACCCCCCCGCCGCCCTTACGGTCAGGTCGGGATTCACCAACACCCCCAGCGCGCAGACCGTCGGGATTTGCTCGCTCGTCGCGTAATAGCTCGTCACATCCTCGGCAATCTCGCCGCAGATAAGCGGGGTGCAGCCCACATACGGTTCGCTGCCGCCGGTGTCCCGCAGCACGTAGAGCAGGCCGTCCTTCCCGACCGCGCCTCCGACGTTCAGCTTGCCGTCCGGCCGCAGCGGGATTTCGACCACCGGATTGGCCGCATATCCGCGCGTTTCCCGCGCTGTCGGATACCGCGACGATCTGCCCCGCCGGGCCGCCTCCGTCCACACGAAGCGTCACCGTATCGTCCCGGCCCTTGAGCTGAAAGCCCATCAGGGAGGCGGCAGTGAGGAGCCGGCCGAGAGCCGCCGTGACCACAGCGGAGGTTTTATGGATCTGCTCTGCGCGGGCCACGATATCGGTCGCGTCGAGTGCCAACGCCACGACGGTCCCATCCGTTGTCAGGCAGCGTACCAGTTTTTCCCATTCTGTTCCAAATCCCTTTGACTTCCCCTATCCTCTGATCCGCCGGTTTTTCCCGGCATATTGCCAATGTATGCACAAGGGCTTATTTGGTGCCCGTCCCGCGCCGCGCTTCTTCCAGTGTCCGGGTATTGCGGACCACGAAAACCAGCCGTTCCGCCTCCGGGCCCGGCGTCAGAAAGGAACGGTCCCCATAAACCGCCAGGGTTTCGAACCCTTCCTCCTCCAGCAGACGCCGCATAGTCGTCCCGGCGTATGCGCGTTCCCGGACCTCGTCGGTCAGACGGTCGTACCGCCCCTCCCCGGCCGGCACAAAAAATCCAGCGTCATCGCCACTTCGCAGGTGCGGGGGGATATAGCGGTTCCTCCACACGCAGACGACGTCCTCGTCCTCCAATACAAACGCATTGTCTCCGAGCACCACCCGATGCTTTGTAGGGGTATTCACGTCGAAGACGAACAGCCCCCCGGCTCCAAAAACAGGCGCAGACGGCGCAGGACCGCCGGATATCGGCGGTGCGGAGCAGATGATTGAGGCTGTCGAGCACGCAGACCGCCCCTTCGACCGTCCCGTACAGGTCGAGGCAGCGCATATCCTGCCGGAGAAAAAAAGGAGAGAACGCCCCGCCCGGGCGGCCTTCTCCCCGGCCAGCGCCAGCATGTCCTCCGAACCGTCCACCCCGATGACTTCGGCGTCTGCCGCCAATTCGAGAGACAGCGAGCCCGAGCCGCAGGCGAGATCCAGCAGCGTCCGAGGGACGGCGCCCTGGTGGCGGAGGAAGACCTCCCGCAGATAGGCGGCCAGACCTGCATAATCCACATCGCCGGTCAGCCGGTCATAAAACGCGGCAAAAGCGGCATATTCGTTGGCAGCCATAGCGGTCCGCCCCTTCCGGTCAAATGGGAGCATCCGGCAGCGCCGTCAGCCCTCGTCCTTCTTGTCCTCCATCCGGGAAAACACCATGTCGTAGGCATCGCAGCCATAGATCAGGGAGCGGTTGACCCGGCTGATCGTGGCGGTAGAAGCGCCCGTCGCCGCCACGATGTCGCTATACACCCGCTTGTCGCTGAGCATCTTGGCCACGACGATGCGCTGAGACATGGCCTTGATCTCCGAAACCGTGCAGAGATCCTCGAAAAACTGGTAGCATTCCTCCAGATTCTTCAACCGGAGGATTGCCTCAAACAGAAAATCGGTGTTTTCATCCTTGATTTTGGAATTCATGGGTAAGCCCCCTCCACAAGCGATATGCGTATAGTTAAGCACACTACAGCGTGAAAATAAAGAGGGAAAGGCAAAATAATCGGGGGAAAAGGTGCGGAACTTCCGAGGGCCCGCCGCGCCCCTGAGACAATCGTCTTGACAAAACCGGAAAAATATGGTATACTGAGTTAAGAACATATGTTCTATATCTTGATAAGGAGGTCAACAGTGGAAGAAAAAAAGAAACAGGATCAGATGGCCGCACTGATGAACGCTATTTTTGCTGAAAGTATGAGAGGATACCGCTTACAGCCAAAGCTGGGGATAAGCCGGAAGTACAAGTTCCGTGACGCGATGGTGGATGAGAGGATTTGTGAACCCTGTTTTGATGCATACGGAAGGGTTTTTCCGGCGGAAACCGCGCCCACCACGCAGGAAATCCGGCGGAGATCCCATCCGTTCTGCCGTTGCCGCATCGAATGGCTGCGCAGCATCCAGGCCGGTACGGCAACGGTCAGCGGGGACAACGGCGCGGATTACGCGGTGAAGCAGAACAGGGCATTTACCGGAACGTTATTTGAGCAAGGAAAAGCTATAGAAAAAAGGTTGGATAAATCAAAGAGGAAACTTGTGGGAGATTTTACCAGGTATATCTCTATATGAAGAACATAAAAACCGTAAGAAAAAACTCCCCGACCAAACAAGGGCGGACTTGGTACGAGGCCGATATTAACTATCATGGAGGATATCCGAAATACACAGCGCTTGCTATTTTCAGATGACGGCTTAATCTTTGTTACGTACGATCACTACCAAACGTATTTTGAAATTATCTAGGAGGAATATAGAATGGAAAACGCCGCGTTTCACGCAACATATATATATTCAATTGATTTTTCAGCGGTTAACCATTTTCGAGAGCTGTATAAACGTATTTATGACGGATTTCATCTATCCGGTATGGGAGAGAATCTGGATGCTTTATGGGATGTTTTTGACAGGATTTATCGATTGGCCGTGTGAGATCCGTCTGTCCGGCATATCGTCCCTCTCCAAGCAGCGGCGGGCGGAGCTGCAAAAAATCCTCGATGTGATGGCCGAGGCGGAACAAAAATATCCCCGGTATATACGCATCACTCATGACGATTGATTCTACGCCTATTCCTTCCGAATCCTGTCCAACATGGTGGATGGAGAAACATCATGGAAATAAAAAACCGCTGACGGAACATACTATATACGATCGATTTTACGCCTGTCCGACACTATCGTGATTTATATTCGTGTATAAACGAAGGATTTGAGTTAACCGGACGTGTCGGCGAAAAACCGAGACGCGTTATGGGACTGCCTGACCGGATTTATCGGCTGGCCGTGTGAGATCCGTCTGTCCGGCATATCGTCCCTTTCCAAGCAGCGGCGGGCGGAGCTGCAAAAAATCCTCGATGTGTTTACGAACGCTGAAAAAGCGTATCCGGATACCATTCATATTGTTTATGTCGATTGAAGGGCCATAGAAAACGGATCCGGTGTAAGCGCGTACCTTGCCTTTCGCGCTTACACCGGATTTTCTCAGCCCTTTATCGCTTTATGGAACACCTTTTTGCCCTTTTTCAGGATAATCTGGCCCTTCTCAAAATCGGATGCGGGCACGGCGGGCGATGTCTTCCACCTTTTCGCCGTCGACGGACACGCCGCCCTGTTGGATCAGGCGGCGGGCCTCGCCCCTGGAGGGCGCGATGCCGGTGCGCACCAGCAGCTCGATCCGGGATCGCGCCGTCCGAAGGCGTCCGCCGGCAGGGTGGTCGAGGGCATATTGTCGCTGTCCCTCCTCCGCCGAAGAGAGCGCGGGCGGCTTCCGAGGGCCTTATCGGCCTCCGCCCGTCCATGGACGAGCGCCGTCAGTTCATGGGCCAGGCGCTCCTTGTTCCGGTTGATATCGCCGGCCCGTTCCATTTCCTCCGATCTCCCCGACCGAAAGGAAGGTGAGCATCCGCAGGCACTGCCCACGTCCGCGTCGTCAATGTTCCGCCAGTACTGGAAAACTCGTAAGGCGGGGTCTTGTCGGGATCCAGCCAGACGGCGCCCTTTTCGGTTTTGCCCATCTTTTTTGGCCCTCGGAGGTGGTCAGCAGGGCAAAGGTCATGCCGTATACCTCTTTTTCCGGCCTTGCGCCGGCAGAGCTCGACACCGCCTAAGATGTTGCTCCACTGGTCGTCGCCGCCGAGCTCCAGGGTACAGCCGTATTGCTGGTTCAGATAGAAGAAATCGTAGCTCTGCATCAGCATATAATTGAATTCCATGAAGGACAGGCCCCGTTCCAGGCGCTGCTTGAAGCATTCGAAGGTCAGCATCCGGTTAACCGAAAAATGCACTCCGACCTCCCGCAGGAAATCGATGTAGTTAAGGTTCAGCAGCCAGTCGGCGTTGTTGACCATCAGGGCCTTCCCTCGGAGAAATCCACGAACCGGGACATCTGCTTTTAAAGCAATCGACATGGTACTGGATGGTCTCGGGGGTCATCATCTTGCGCAGGTCGCTTTTTGCCGGAGGGGTCGCCGATCATGCCCGTGCCGCCGCCGAGCAGGGCGACCGGGCGATGGCCGGCCTTCTGCATATGGGCCATGACCATCAATTGGACAAAATGCCCCACGTGCAGGCTGTCCGCGGTCGGGTCGAAGCCGATATAAAGGTCACCGGCTCCTTCCCGCCCAGCAGTTCCCGCGTTTTTTCCGCGTTGGTGGTCTGGGCGATCATGCCGCGGGCGTTCAGTTCATCAAATACGTTTACACCCATCTTGTCGTTCCTCCTTGTTTGCTTCCATATGTCCGCAGGGGAACAAAAACGCCCCCTGCATCGTCTGCAGAGGGCGGAAAAATCCGCGGTACCACCTCATTCACCGTTCCCTTTGCGAAAACGGCCTTACGGGCGTCAAAAAACGTCCCGCGCTGTAACGTGCGCACACGGCTTCCCTACTGGGCGGATCCATCCGCGGTTTCAGGTCGCGGCTCCGGGATGTATTTCGCCCTGCGCCCAGACCGTTTCGCACCGGCCAACGGTCTCTGTGCTGCGCGGCAGCGGCTACTTTTCCCTTCATCGCCTGTGATGCCCATTAAAGCACAATCCGCCCCGTCTGTCAAGCCCGCGGCTTACTCCACCCGCCCGCGCATCTCCCGGGCGGCCTCCCCGGCTGGCCGGGGTATCTTCCCCGCCGATGATCCGGGCGAGCTCTCCACCCGGCCGTCCTCATCCAGCGGCCGGACATCGGTATAGGTCCGGCGTCCCGGACCGATTTGGCAATGAGGAGATGATGATGCGCCTGAGCCGCGATCTGCGCAAGATGGGTGACGCAGAGGACCTGACGGCTGCGGGATTCATCGGAGCCCCGGGCCGTTTCCCTGCAGCTTCACCCTACCTTCCAGGCAGCGCGGCCGCTGATACCGGTATCGATTTCATCGAATACGAGGGTGTCGATGTCGTCGGCGTCGGCCAGGACCGACTTGATGGCGAGCATCACGCGGGACAGCTCGCCCCCGGAGGCGATCCTCGCGATGGAGCGAGGGGTTCCCCGGGATTGGCGGACATGAGGAATTCCACCTGATCGGCGCCGCTGGACGACAGGGGCGCCGGTACGATGGACACCTCCATCGTCACATGGGGCATGTCCAAAAAGGCAAGCTGCTCCATGACGCTCTTCGAAAACCGCTCCGCCGTTTTTTTCACGCGCGCCGGTCAGGCGGGCGGCGGCCCGGCAGCGGCCCGTTCCGCCCCGGCCAGGGCATGCCGGAGGCGTTCCTGCCGCTCGTCCGCGTTCTCGATGTCGTCGAGTTCCCGCCGTGCCTGCTCCGCATACGCCAGCACGTCGGGGATTCCCGGCCCGTACTTGCTTTTACCAGGCGGCGGATGAGGTCCAGCCGGGCTTCGACCCGGTCCAGTTCGGCCGGGTCGAATTCGAGGCGGACAGGAGATCCCGCAGCTCGTCCGCGCAGTCCTCCAGTTCGTACAGCGCGGTTTCCACCCGTTTGGACAGGCCCGCCGCCGCCTCCATATACCGCCCGGCTCCCGATAGCGACGACGCGGCCCCCTCGAGACGAGAGAGGGCGCCCAACGTGTCCTCGTCCCCCGATAGGGCCTCTTTGCCGCCGCCAGCCCTTCCGCGACGGCCTCCGCATGGCGATAGAAGCGGCGGAGGCCTCCAGCCCCTCCTCCTCTTCCCCGCCGTCAGCTCCGCCGCCTCGATCTCCTCGATCTGATAGCGGAGCAGGTCGATCCGGCGGGCCTTCATCGTTTCGTCCATGTCCGCCTCGTCGAGCTCGCGGCGCAGGGAGCACAGACGGTCATACGCCTCGCGGTACGCCTCCAGCAGAGGCGCGTGGCCTCCGAGCCGGTCCAGGTAGGTCACATGCCGTTCCGGGGACAGGAGGGCCTGATTCTCGTGCTGGCCGTGTATGTTGACCAGCCGCCGCCCCACGTCCCGCAGGATGGAGACCGTCACCGGGCGGCCGCCGATGCGGCAGGTCCCCTTTCCTCCGGCCGAGATAGTCCGCTGGATGAGCAGGCATCCGTCCTCATCCGGTTCGATGTCCCATTCCCGCAAAGCATCCGCCGCCGCGGGCGACAGATCGGAAAACAAGGCCGTCACCCGGGCCCGCTGCTTCCTGTGCGCACGATATCCCGGCTGACCCGTTCCCCAGCACGGCGTTGATCGCGTCGATCACGATGGATTTGCCCGCGCCCGTCTCACCGGTCAGGATGTTGAGGCCGGCATCGAACGCGATATCCGCCCGCTCGATCACCGCGATATTCTCAATGTACAGGCTTTGCAGCATCCTACAGAACCCCTTCCGGTCGTTATCCGCCTTTTAGCAGCTTTTTGAGCTCCCCCGTGAGAGAAACGGCCTGTTCCTCATTCTTGGTGATGCAGATGAAGGTGTCCTCTCCCCCAATGTGCCGACCACCTGATCCCAATGCATGGAATCCATCGCCGCGCAGGCCGCCTGCGCCATACCGGACAGGCACTTGACCACCACGAGATTGCCCGCGTAGTCGATATGCAGCACGGTATCCGCAAACAGGGAGTGGAATTTCGAGGATATGTTTTCATTTTCCAGCCGCACCGTCGAGTAGCGGTAACGGCCGTCCGGACCTAACGCCTTGATCAGGCGCAGCTCCTTTATGTCCCGGGAAACCGTCGCCTGGGTGACGTTATAGCCGTCCTCCCGCAGCAGGAGGAGCAGATCCTCCTGCGTTTCCACCGATTTCTGGTGGATGATTTCCAGGATCTTGGCATGCCGTTTGGTTTTCATCGCCATCACTGCCTTTCTGTCAACGGTTCATCAGCTTCCGGTTGAGCACCTCGTAAAGGGCCTGCGCCCCAGCATGATCAGGCAGGCCTCCGATTCGGCCCGGGAGAGGCGTACCTCTTCCTCCGGCCCGAGCGGCACCGCTTCTTCCCCGTCCACGGTCAGATAGATCGGCGCGTCCGGCTCCCCCGCCGGGCGGACGGCGAGCACCGCGTCCTCGTCGAACAGATAGGAGCGGGAATGGAGGGAATGGGGCAGACCGGTGTCAGCAGCAGACAGCGCAGGGCCGGGTCGATCACCGGCCCCCCTGCCGAGAGGGAATAGGCGGTCGAGCCGGTCGGCGTGGCGACGATCACGCCGTCCGCCCGGTAGCGGGCCACCCTCTCCCCCCGGTTGGAAACCTCCAGTTCGATCATCCGGGACAGGGAGCCGCGGGAGACCACCGCTTCGTTGAGGGCGCTGTAACGGGTGCCTCCTCCTCTCCCGTCTGCACGACGATATCGAGCAGCATCCGTTTTTCCACGGTATATTCCCCGGATCAAGGCGGACAGCCGCTCGAGCTCGTCCGCCTCAAGCCCCGCCATGAAGCCGAGGCGGCCGCCGTTGATCCCCAGGACCGCCCGGCCGCAAATGGCCGCGCGTTTAGCCGTATGGATAATGGTGCCGTCCCCGCCGAGCGCCACCGTCACATCGCTCTCCCGGATGAGCGCGTCGGCGTTCGGGCTGGGAAAGGCGTCCCCCTCCCCGGGCAGAAGGACTTCGGCCCCCAGCTTCCGCAGGGCGGCACAGACGCGGGGGAGCGCCTCACGCACCCCCGACGCGCGCGGGTTGGGCAGCACGGCTATCCGCATACGGGTTCCATCCTTTCCTGTTGGTCTATCGAGGTGAAAACGCGGCGAAAGCGTCTTTTACGAGCCCCCTGCGTGTCCGGGCACAGGGGCGGGCCGTCGCAGGGAGGTGCGGTCAGTACCGCCAGGTATTCGATATTCCCCTCCCCACCCGTTACAGGGGAAAAAGACAGCCAGTCGAGGCGCAGTCCCTCCCCAGCAAAAACGCCAGCATGTCGTCGAGGACGCGGCGGTGGATCCGGGGATCCTTGACCACGCCGTTCTCCTCCCCACTGCCTGCCGCCCGGCCTCGAACTGGGGTTTGATGAGCACCACGAGCCGCGCGGATGGAGCGAGATAGGGCAAAACGGCGGGAAGTACCGCCTTTTCCGATATAAACGAAACGTCCGCCGTCACCAATTGGACCGTCCCGGCGGGAACCGCGGCTGCGAGCTCCCTCGACCGCGCGTCGGTCCCCTCGAGGCAGATCACCCGGGGATCTTCGCACAGGGAGGCGTGGAGCTGTCCATGCCCCACGTCCACGGCATACACCCGGACGGCGCCGTTTTGCAGCATACAGTCGGTGAAGCCGCCGGTGGACGCGCCGATATCCAGCGCCGTCAGCCCGGCAAGTGCAAGAGGCGCTTCCCGTACCGCTTTCTCCAATTTGAGGCCACCCCGGCCCACGTAAGGGCATCCGCCTTCACAAATAAGGACAGCCCCGGCATTCACAAGGGTGGAGGGCTTGGTTTCCGGCCGGCCGTCCACCCGGACGTGGCCGGCGCGGATCTGTTCCTTCGCCCGTTCCCGGCCGGAGGCGAGCCCCCGCTCCACCAGCAGCGCGTCCAGGCGCTTACGCGGGCTGTTCATGGCCTTCCGCCTCCCGCACGGCCTCGATCATGCCGTCCACATCCAAACCCGTCCGGCGGAAGCCGGCCGAGACGCTGCAGGCGGGTAAAAACCCATCGATAGCTTTCAGGCGGAACTCACCCGGAATCCCGACTCCAGCAGCCGGCTTTTGCAGATGCTGGCCGATCCCGCCCTGACGGCTTCCCTCCTCGAAAAAGAATACCCAGTCGTATTCCGCCGCGATGGCCACGCATTCCTCCGGCAGAGGCCAGATACGGGTCAGCTTGAGCAGGGAGACCGGCATGCCCTCCTCTGAAAGCTCCCGCGCGGCGATAAGAGCATAGGAAAACAGGCGCCCGTACGTCTTCAGCAGGATCCGGGCTTTCCCATTTTTCAGATGGGTGTATGGCTTATAATCCGGCTGGAATCCTTCACATCCGGGCAGCTCTCCGCCTTTCGGATACCGCACGACGGCGATGCCGGCCGCATCATACAGGGCCTGCTTCAGGCTGATGTCGAGCTCCGCGAAGGTGGAAGGGCTGTAGATCGTCACGTGGGGATCGTGGTCAGGAAGGGCACGTCGAAAACCCCCTGATGGGTTTCGCCGTCGTCCGGCACGATCCCGGCCCGGTCCACGGCCAGGACGATGTGGTTGTTCATGATGGACGTATCGTTGAGGATCTGGTCGATAGCAGCGCTGCAGAAAGGTGGAGTAGACGGCGAAAACCGGCAGCATCCGCCGGTGGCCAGCCCCGGAGGGGCAAAGGTGACGGCGTGCTCCTCCGCGATCCCCACATCGAAAAAACGGACCGGGAACCGCTCAGCGAATTTCGTCAGGCAGGTGCCGCTCTTCATGGCGGCGGTGATGGCACAGATGCGCAGATCCTCCTGCGCCAGGCGGCCAGGCCGTCCGCCATCGTCGAGGAAGGATTTGGAGGAGGGCGGCGTCTTCCCGGTTTCGATATCGAACCCCGAGACCCCGTGATAGGTATCGGGATTCTGTGCGGCGAAGCCGTACCCCCTTTCCCTTGACCGTCTCGACATGCAGAAGAACCGGACGGCTGAGGTTCTTCGCGGTCTGGAGAGAAGCCGTCAGGTCATGGAGATTGTGCCCGTCCACCGGGCCTAAGTAATAGAACCCCATCTCCTCGAACAGGGTACTGCTGTGGTACATGGCGTTTTTGAGCGGGATTTGACCCAGACGATGAAACGCTGGATCGCTTTGCCGATCAGCGGAATATGGGCGATTAGGCTGCTGATCCCCATCTTGAACCGCACATACCGGGGACGGGAACGCAGCGTGGCCAGATGGCGCGCAACGAATCCCACGTTTTTGCTGATGGACATCCGGTTGTCGTTTAACACCACGATGAGCCGGTCGGAGCTGCGTCCCGCGTTGCTCAGCCCTTCATAGGCCAGTCCACCGGTCAGAGCGCCGTCCCCCAGCACGGCCACCACATAGCCGCCGTCCCCGGACAGGGTCTTCGCCTTGGCCATGCCGTTCGCCGCCGAGACGGCGGTGCTGCTGTGGCCGGCGATGAAGGTGTCATATTCGCTTTCCTCGGGCTTGGGGAACCCGGAAATCCCACCGGTCTGCCGGAGGGTATCGAACCGGCCATAGCGGCCGGTCAGCAGCTATGAGTATAACACTGATGCCCCACATCCCAGACGATCCGGTCGCGGGGGGGTGTCGAACATTTTATGCAGCGCGACCGTCAGCTCCACCACCCCGAGGTTGGAGGAGAGATGTCCGCCTGTCTTGGAAACCGTCTGCACCAGGGTCTTGCGCAGGGACGCGCACAGCTCCCTCGAGCTCGGCGGGCGTCATCTTCCGTATATCCTCGGGCGAATGTATCTGCTCAAGCGAACGTTTCATGGGCCAAGCCTCGTTTCCTCACAGTTGCCGGTGCCGGCCCCTCATGCCGGCACGATCATCCCGATCAGGATCCCCAGCAGCACCCCGCCCAAAACCTCCAAAGGCGTGTGCCCGATAAATTCCTTGAGATCGATTTCGGTGACTTCCTTATCGGGAATACCGTCGCCGTCCACATCGGCGTTTTCCGTCTCGATCTGGTTTAAGTACTTATTGAGCAGGCGGGCGTGTTCCCCGCCTCCCGGCGAACACCCATGGCGTCGTACATTGTCACGAACG
>VOFI01003277.1_pt1 | contig 29065 bp, 42 predicted proteins | sample 5384131 | NCBI WGS metagenome assembly VOFI01 (sample SAMN12384728, study PRJNA508395) | human gut metagenome | isolation source: healthy gut H | host: Homo sapiens
GTCCGTGGCCGACCGCATCCCTGATGCTCGAGCTCAGCCTATTCTGGCCGTGAGCCCCGAGGCCTGTGCGTTCGATCCTGTGGAAGGATACTGAGCGCGGAACAGGCTGCCGAGGCGCTGAAGCCACGGCCCCGAGTTGGCGCTCGGCATCATCGACGGCATTGTTGACGATAGGGGCCTGTCGCATGAGGGAGATCGCTTGCTGTCATGTCCCCGGCATTTGATGCCTCTGATACACTTGGGCGGCTCGGACGACGCGACCTCACAAACCTCCGCTACGAAAAAATGGCGCAATCGGTCAGTACCGCACGATGTGATAAAGGGACAGTTCACATGTCACATTGGGAAAGGCGTTTCATGTCACAAGTTTCTAACACCTCGTTTACAACGACGGTTTCATCAAACGCTATGGCAGTGGTGGACTATCTATCCAAAAGCATGACGCGCTGCCGTTTATTGTCTGCGCGGCGTTGTTCCGCACCAAGCCGTGGTCATTATGGGCGAAGGCATGCTGGGCCTGTGGTCTGCCGATTCCGAAATCTATCGCCTGTTCTACAGTTGGCTCTATAACGCTGGCTACTACTTTTGCCCATTTATCTTAAGCGGGTTGCCCGCCAGCTCGGTTGCTCGGAGCAGCTGGGCATGATGCTGGGCGGCGTATTGATTGCACCGATCGATTTAGCTTGTCGATGCCGCATCGACGACGGGGGCATCGATGACTTCCGTGTATGGTCTCGCTTCCGCGCCGGTCAACGATTACACGACGACTGTTATTCCGGTTCTCATCTCCGGTGCCCGTGCTATGGCGAGTGGAGTGTTTCTTTAAGCGCGTTATCCCCAAGGCCGTGGCGTTTTCGTTCGTTCAGTTTGCGACCATGCTTGTCATGGTTCCGGTTTCGCTGTGTATTACGGCACCGGCGGCAGCTATCTGGGCATGCTGTTGGGCCAGCTTTTGTTTATGCTTGGCAATTCCGGTGGCATCGTGTCGCTGCTCACGCTCTGGGGCTTGCCGCGGGCTGGGAGTTCTTTAAGATCGCGGGCGTCAGCAACGTTGTCCCTATCGCTCGCCTATGCGCAGTTTATGAGTGTGGGAACGGATTCGTGCATTCTCATTGCCGCGACGATGGCAACGTTCGCCGTTTGGGGCATGCCTTTTGGCGCGTCGCTCCGTGTTGCGGATAAGGACGAGAAGGCGCTCATGCTGGGCTATTCGATCTCGGGTGTTCTTGGCGGCGTAAGCGAGCCGGCGCTGTACGGCTGCGGCTTTAAATACGGCAGGTGTCTCACATGCATGGCCATTGGCGGCGCCGTCGGAGGACTTGTTGCAGCCGTGGGCCACGTTACGGCCTATACCATCGGCATGACGAATGTCCTCATGGTCATTGGCTTTGCCACGGGCGGCATCTCGAATCTGCTGTGGTGCTGTGCTGCCGGCGGTGTGGCATTTGCGGTGTCTGCGGCGCTGAGCTACTGCTTTGGCGTGGTGCCGGCGAAGGGGCAGGCGGCAGAAGACGGAGCCGATTCGCACCCGAAACCTCGAAGAGCGTGACCGAAGCAAGCGCATAAACCTGTGCGACAAAAGGACGATTCTTTTGTCATGCTCCAAGGCCGTGGCCCGTGCGGGCTGCGGCCTCTTTGTATCTGGGGACAAGTGGCTACACTACAATCCGTTTGAGCAATAGATATATAGGTAGTACCGTGGGGGCGGATGCAGATGGTCGAGTGGATTGTTAAGCGCGCGCAGGGCGACCGTGCGTGCGTGGGCACGTTGACGGGCGTGGTGTGTATTCTCGCCAATGTGGCACTATAGTGCTGCGAAGGGCGCAATTGGTGTGGTTTCGGGATCGGTTTTCGATTGTGGCGGATGCCATGAACAACCTGTCCGATGCTAGCTCGAACATCGTGAGCGTGCTGGGCTTTAAGCTGGCGAGCAAGCCGGCCGACCCCGAGCATCCTTACGGCCACGGTCGCTACGAGTATCTCTCGGGTCTGGTCGTGGCGGCACTCGTACTGCTGATCGGCCTTGAGCTTATCAAGTCCTCGGTCGAACGCGTCATCCACCCCGAACCTGTCGACTTCTCGCTTGCCCTGGTGGCAGTCCTGGCACTTTCGATGGTCGTAAAGCTCTGGATGGCGGCCCTCAACCAAAAGCTCGGCGACCGTATCGAGTCCGAGACACTGCATGCGACTGCCCAGGATTCCAAGAACGATGTTCTTGCCACAGGCGCCGTGCTGGCATGTGCAATTGTTTCGCAGGTGACGCACATCAATCTTGACGCATGGGTTGGCCTTGCCGTTGGCGTCTATATTGGCTGGAGCGGCTTTGAACTTATTCAAGATACGGTGAGCCCGCTTTTGGGTCAGTCGCCCGATCCTAAGCTGGTCAAAGCATATTCGAGACAAGATCTTGAGCTATCCCGGCGTTTTGGGAGTTCACGATTTGATGGTTCACGACTACGGCCCGGGCAGGAAGTTCGCAAGCGCTCACGCCGAGATGGCAGCCGAGGCCAGCCCGCTGGAAAGTCACGACACGCTCGATAACATCGAGCAGTCGTTTAGGAACGAAGACGGCATGATCGTCACGCTTCACTACGATCCCATCGTGACCGATGACCCCAAGGTGGCGAGCATGCGCTTGCGCATTCACGCCATGGCTCAGGAGATCGATAACCGCCTCTCGATTCATGACCTACGCTGTGTGCCGGGTCCTACGCACACCAACGTGATCTTTGACTGCGTGCGTCCCTCGGATCTGCAGATGAGTGCCGAAGACTTAAAGCACGCGCTGGCACAACGGGTCGAATCGGAATATCCCAAGTCGATTGCCAAGATTACGATCGACGAAGACTACGTAGGCCATACCCACGAGTAGGGCTGCGCCGGTAAAGCTAGTTATACAGAAGGGGAGAGCATGAAGCGTCTATATCTACTCCGCCATGGTCAGACAGAATTCAACGTCAAAAGCTCGTCCGGTCGCTGCGATTCTCCGCTCACCGATCTGGGCCGCCAGCAGGCACGGGCGGCAGCCGCATGGCTCAAGGGCCACGACGTTGACCCCGACAAAGTGGCCTCTTCGCCCTTAGGCCGAGCCATGGACACTGCTCAGCTCGTCGCATGCGAACTCCTCGGCCCGGACGCAGCAGTCGAGCCCTGCAAAGGCATTATCGAGCGCTGCTACGGCACCTTCGAAGAAGGCCCCCACGACGCCCTTCCCACCGACGTCTGGGATCCGGGCGAGGACCTGGTCCCCTTCGGAGGAGAAGGAAGCCGCGCGCTGCAAGAGCGCATGGTAGACACTCTCACCAATCTCATGAGTGCTAAGGACACCGAAACCCTACTAGCAGTAAGCCACGGCAGCGCCAGCCGCCAATTCATCAAGGCTGCAGCCCCAGAGGGCTTCGAGCTCCCAACAAAACTCCCCAACTGCGCCATCATGATCTTCAATTTCGATGAGGCAAAGCCACAAGCAGAAGGCGAGCCAATGCAATGCAAGTTCACCCTCCAGCAAATAGTGGACCCTCAACAAAGTAATTAGCTGAGCGAGCAAGGTTTAGCAGACATCAACGTGGCGTTCCCAGTGTGCGGCGGAGGGGGCGGGCCTGAGACATATTAAGGTTGTCGCGAGTTCCGCACGAACAGGGAGAGCACTTAATGTGCTCTCCGTCGTGAGCAGGACTGTAGAGCAGCAACCTTAATATGTCTCAGGCCCGCCCCCTCCGCCGCACACTGGGAACGTGCCACGCACTTTACCTGCGTAAACAATGTGAGTGAAATATGAATCTCGATGGATACGCCCGCAGCCGTGTATACTAAACAGCTGTGTGTAACCAGGGGAGTATTCTGGCTGGACAAAATGCCTGCTTAATAGGGTTGTCAGGTAGTCCGGGCGAAATACAAGGCTGGGGAGCACGTCGTGTAAGTAGTGGTCCTCTAGGGGCGTACGCTCGGTGGTGTACGCATTGTCCCAAGACCACGCGAGAGTTGGGATCATATCTTGATCAGCATGATTCTCGGCCGCAAGATTGGCATGACCCAGGTTTGGGACGAGGACGATAACGTCGTTCCCGTCACGGTCATCCAGGCTGGCCCCTGCGCTGTCTCGCAGGTTAAAACTCAGGCAACCGGACGGCTATGACGCCGTCCAGATTGGTTTCGGCGACATCAAGGCCAAGAACGTGAACAAGCCCATGGCTGGTCACTTCGCCAAGGCTGGCGTCGAGCCTGTCCGCTTCCTTCGTGAGGTCCGCGTCGAGAACGGCGAGGAGCACAAGGTCGGCGAGGTCGTCACCGTCGCTGATTTCGCTGATGTCGAGAAGGTCGACGTCATCGGTACCTCCAAGGGTAAGGGCTTCCAGGGTCGCATCAAGCGCTGGGGTCAGCGCCGCGGTCCTATGACGCATGGTTCTCACTTCCAGCGTCACCCCGGTTCTATCGGTCAGTGCGCCTATCCTGCGCGCGTCCTCAAGGGCGTCAAGATGGCCGGTCACATGGGGTAACGAGCGCGTTACCGTCAAGAACCTTTCCGTTGTCCGCATCGATGCCGAGCAGAACCTCATCTTGGTCAAGGGCGCTGTCCCGGGTGCCAAGAATGGTCTCGTCGCCATCCGTATGGCCTAAGGGCCCAGCCCATTTAGCCCAGCGTCATACCAAGGAGAACACTTAAATGGCAAAGTTTGAAGTAAAGAACAGCGAGGGCAAGAAGGTCGCCGAGGCCGAGCTCGCCGCTGAGGTGTACGGCATCGAGCCGAACATCCACGTTATGCACCACATCGTCAAGTGCCAGATGGCCTCTTGGCGTCAGGGCACCCAGTCCGCTAAGGGCCGCTCTGAGGTTTCCGGTGGCGGCAAGAAGCCTTGGCGTCAGAAGGGCACCGGCCGTGCCCGCCAGGGTTCCATCCGTGCTGCCCAGTGGCGTCACGGTGGCGTTGTCTTCGCCCCCAAGCCCCGTTCCTACGCTAAGCGTATGAACAACAAGGAGGTCAAGCTGGCTATGCGCTCCGCGCTGTCCGCCAAGCTGGCCGATGGCGAGCTTCGTGCTCGTCGACGACTACGGCTTCGAGAAGCCTTCCACCAAGGCTGCCGTTGCCATGCTCAAGGCTCGGCCTTGAGGGCAAGCGTCTGACCATCATCGTTCGCGATGAGGACGTCAACGCCTACCTGTCGTTCCGCAACATTCCCAAGACGTTCATCATCACTGCCGACGAGGCCAACACCTACGATCTCGTCAACAACAACGCCGTGCTGATGCCCGCCGACATCGCCGCTCACTTCGGGAGGTGCTTGCATAAATGACCGCCCACGAGATCATCATCCGTCCGATCGTGTCCGAGCGTTCCTTCTCCGGCATGGAGCAGAACAAGTACACGTTCGAGGTCGCCAAGGATGCTAACAAGTATCAGATCAAGGACGCTGTCGAGGAGATCTTCGGCGTCAAGGTCGTTCGCGTGAACACCCTGACGGTCAAGCCCAAGACCAAGCGCGTGCGCTATGTCGCCGGCAAGACCCGTTCTTGGAAGAAGGCCATCGTCACGCTGGCCGAGGGCGACACCATCGAGGTCTTTGGCAACCAGGCCTAAGACTCGCTGCTGTTGAGTGAGCTCATGCCTCCCAACTAGGGGAGGCGAGAGCTCAAGGTTTTGGGCGTATAAAATGGACACGCCCGGAACCGTGTATACGTCCGGTGTCATCGCACCCGAGGCAGAACCTCGAATCCCTGTCTGCGATGGCTAACGGATTCCTATTGAAAGGGATTGTAATGGCTGTAAAGCACCTTAAGCCGACCTCCGCTGGTAGGCGTTGGCAGACGATCTCCGACTTCTCCGAGATCACCTGCACCAAGCCCGAGAAGTCTCTTCTCGAGCCCCTGCCCAAGAAGGCCGGTCGTAACAACAACGGTCGCATCACCACCCGCCACCAGGGCGGCGGCGTGAAGCGTCGTTACCGCGTGATCGACTTCAAGCGCAACAAGGACGGCGTGCCCGCCAAGGTTGCCACGATCGAGTACGATCCGAACCGTTCCGCTCGCATCGCTCTGCTGCACTACGCTGACGGTGAGAAGCGCTACATCCTGGCCCCCAAGGGCCTCAGGTCGGAGACCATCTGTTCATGTCCGGTTCTGACGCCGACATCAAGCCGGGCAACGCTCTGCCCCTCGCCGACATCCCCGTCGGTACGCTCATCCACGCCGTCGAGTTCCAGCCGGGCAAGGGGCGCTATCGCCCGTTCCGCCGGTACCGCCTGCCAGCTCATGGGCAAGGAGGGCAAGTACGCCATCGTGCGCATGCCGTCCTCCGAGATGCGCCGCATCCTCGTTACCTGCCGTGCCACCGTCGGCGAGGTCGGCAACGCCGAGCACATTCCAACATCGTCATCGGCAAGGCCGGCCGTAAGCGTCACATGGTATGCGCCCGACCGTCCGCGGTACCGTCATGAACCCTGTCGACCACCCGCACGGCGGTGGCGAGGGCAAGAACCACACCTCTGGTCGTCCCTCCGTTACCCCGGGGTAAGCCGACGAAGGGCCTTCGTACGCGCAAGAAGAAGAAGGTCTCGAACCAGCACATCATTCGTCGCCGTAAGAAGTAATTTCGGATACCGAGTTTTAGGAGAAAGCACTTATGAGCAGAAGTCTCAAAAAGGGCCCGTTCGTGGAGACTCGCCTTCTCTCGCGTATCACCGCGATGAACGAGGCTGGCAAGAAGGACGTCGTGAAGACCTGGTCCCGCGCGTCCACCATCTTCCCCGAGATGGTTGGTCACACCATCGCCGTCCACGACGGCCGCAAGCATGTGCCCGTGTATGTTACCGAGTCCATGGTTGGTCACAAGCTCGGCGAGTTCGCGCCGACTCGTACGTTCCGTGGCCACAAGGCCAAATAGGGGGTTAACCGTAAATGGCAACTAAGTCTATTGAAACTGAGGCCACCGAGGTTCGCGCCGTCGCTAAGTACGTGCGTGTTTCCCCCAGCAAGGCCCGCCTGGTGGTCGATCTGATCCGCCGCAAGCCTGTCGCTCAGGCCTTCGACATCCTCCACTTCTGCGACCGCGCCGTCGCCGTGGATGTCGAGAAGGTTCTCCGTTCCGCCGTTGCGAACGCCGAGAACAACAACGGTCTGCGTGCCGACAACCTGTTTGTCGCCGCTGCCTATGTTGACGAGGGTCCGACGCTTAAGCGCATCCGTCCCCGCGCCAAGGGTTCCGCTTCTCGCATTCTGAAGCGTACTTCCCACATCACCGTCGTCGTTGCTCCTCGAAAGGAGGCGTAAAGCTGTATGGGTCAGAAAGTCTACCCCACCGGCTTCCGTCTTGGCATCACCGAGAACTGGCGCTCCCGCTGGTTCGCAGAGAAGGATTACGCTAAGACCCTCGGTAACGATCTCGAGATCCGCAAGTACCTCGAGAAGCGTCTTTCCCGCGCAGCTGTCTCCCGCGTCGAGATCGAGCGCGCTGGCGACAAGGTGAAGGTCATCATCCTCACCGCTCGCCCCGGCGTTGTCATCGGTAAGAAGGGTGCCGAGATCGATACCCTCCGCACCGAGCTCGAGAAAGTCGCTGGCGTCTCCAAGGGCCAGCTCTCCGTCGACGTTGTCGAGATCAAGCGCCCCGAGCTCGACGCCAACCTCGTTGCTCAGTCTATCGCTGAGCAGCTCGAGGGCCGCGTTGCCTTCCGTCGCGCTATGCGCAAAGGCTGTCCAGTCCGCCCGCAAGGCCGGCGCCAAGGGCATCCGTATCCAGTGCTCCGGTCGTCTCGGCGGTGCCGAGATGGGCCGTCGTGAGTGGTACCGTGAGGGTCGCGTGCCTCTGCACACCCTCCGTGCCAAGATCGACTACGGCACGGCTGTCGCCAGCACCACCATGGGCGCTTGCGGCGTGAAGGTCTGGATCTACCTGGGCGAGAAGCTCCCGGGCCAGCCTGTTCCCCAAACCCTGCACTCGAGGGGCTCTTCCCGTCCTCGTCGTCGTAACCCGAGAGGAGGGGTCAGTAGTGCTTGCCCCTAAGCGTATTCTTCACCGCAAGGTGCAGCGTGGCTCCATGAAGGGCCAGGCCAAGGGTAATACCGAGCTGCATTTCGGCGAGTTTGGTATCCAGGCTCTCGAGGCCCATTGGATCACCAACCGTCAGATCGAGGCCGCTCGTATTGCCATGACCCGCTACATGAAGCGTGGCGGTCGTGTCTACATCACGATCTTCCCCGATAAGCCCATCACCAAAGAAGCCTGCCGAGACTCGCATGGGTTCTGGTAAGGGTAACCCCGAGGGAGTGGGTGGCCGTCGTCAAGCCCGGCCGCATCATGTTCGAGGTCAAGGGCGTGCCCGAGGAGGTCGCTCGCGAGGCTCTGCGTCTTGCACAGCACAAGCTTCCCATCAAGACCAAGATTGTTGCTGCCAAGAACGCTGAGCAGCGCATCCAGAAGGAGATGGCTGAGGAGGCCGCTCTCGAGGCCAAGTGGGCTGCTGAGGACGCCGCCGCCGCCAAGGAGGAGAACTAATGAAGCCCGCAGAGATTCGTGAGCTCTCGGACGCTCAGCTCGTTGAGAAGCTGAAGGAAATGCGCGCCGAGCTCTTTAACCTTCGTTTCCAGATGGCCACCAGCCAGCTGGACAACACCGCTCGCGTCAACACCGTGAAGAAGGACATCGCTCGCGTCCTCACGGAGCAGCGCGCCCGCGAGATCGCAGCGGAGAAGTCCGCTGTCGCCGAGTAGGACCTAAGGAGAGAACATGACTGATTCGCGTAACTCGCGTAAGGTCCGTACGGGTGTCGTTACCTCCGTCTCCGGTGCCAAGACCATTGTTGTCACCATCACCGAGCGCAAGCGTCACCCCAAGTACGGCAAGATGATGACCAGCTCCAAGAAGCTGCACGCTCACGACGAGGAGTGCACGGCTGGCGTGGGCGATACCGTCCGCGTTATGGAGACCCGTCCTATGTCCAAGATGAAGCGTTGGCGCCTCATCGAGGTCGTCGAGCGCGCTAAATAAGCAGTCGCTCTTACGACTTGTACGTTTCCGAAGATGTGCGTATGCCTGGCTTGCATACCACAGGCCGCCTAAAGGCTGCGCACCTCTCTTCGGTTCTTAGTTCGGAGGAACTACCATGATTCAGATGCAAACCATGCTGAACGTCGCCGACAACTCCGGCGCTCGCAAGATTCGCTGCATCAAGGTGCTTGGCGGTTCCAAGCGTCGTTATGCAGGCATCGGCGATGTGTTCATCGGTGCTGTCCAGGAGGCTACCCCTGGCGCCAACGTCAAGAAGAAGGACGTTGTCCGTTGCGTCGTCGTTCGCACCGTTAAGGAGATCCGCCGCAAGGATGGCTCCTACATTCGCTTTGATGAGAACGCCTGCGTTGTCATCAACAACGATGGTTCGCCCGTCGGCACCCGTATCTTCGGGCCCGTCGCTCGCGAGCTTCGTGACAAGAAGTACATGAAGATCGTCTCGCTCGCTCCCGAGACCCTGTAGTTAGGGGAGATATATGTATATCAAGAAGGGCGATAAGGTCCAGGTTCTCTCTGGTAAGGATCGCGGCAAGCAGGGCGTTGTCCTGCGTGCTCTCCCCGCCGAGAACAAGGTCGTTGTCGAGGGCGTTTCGGTCGTCAAGAAGGCCGTCAAGCCCAACGCTGCCAACCAGCAGGGCGGCATCGTTTCGCAGGAGGCTCCCATCGACGCCTCCAACGTCAATCTCGTTTGCCCCGAGTGCGGTAAGGTTACCCGCGTCGGTCACGAGAAGGACGGCAAGAACAAGCTGCGCGTCTGCAAGAAGTGCGGCCACAAGTTCTAAGCTGCCTGCAACATCAAGTTGCTAGCAAAGGCCCGGATGCCTCTACGGCATCCGGGCCTTTTTCTATCCCCACTCATTTGGGACAGACTTAAATGAGTGATTGCGCTCATTGGGGACAGACTTAAATGAGTGATTGCGCTCATTGGGGACAGACTTAAATGAGTGATTGCGCTCTTGGGGACAGACTTAAATGAGTGCCGCTGAAATGCCGGCACTGGGGACGTTCCCTTTCTGTCGGCGGCTGGGGATGTTCCCCATGTACCGGTAGTTCGGGGCGGCCTTCGATGTCTGGTGCCCCCAGAGGGGTGAAGTAATGCAGCTGGCTCTGTCTTTAGGGCTATGGTGCTCCGTCCCTATATGTTTCACAAGGTTTGTCGCATGCGCATTTACGCGCAGAGTCTTGCGCGATGATGCGCATGGCCGCGCAAATATCTGCTAACTATGGTTAAATAATGACCGATAAACAAATAAACACGCAAATACAAGCAAATGCGCGCGCATTTGTGCGAATATAGAGCTGTCAGAAATGAAGGACTTCCGATGACTCAGGAGGCACATAATGGCAGATTCCAAACAGGCTCCGCTCGACTCCGCGGCAGCCGCAAAGGCAGCGTTCGCTTCGGTTCAAGACAAGCCGTTCCCTAACGACATCTTTACGGCTCCCGAGCTTCGTTGGGCTGTGATCGGGTGCGGCGTTATCGCCAACCAGATGGCCCAGTCTCTCGCTCTTGCCGGTCGCAAGCTTGCGGGCGTCGCCAACCGCACGCTGTCCAAGGCCCAGGCTTTTGCTGAGCAGTATGGCATCGAGAAGGTCTATGAAACGGTCGAGGACCTCTACGCCGATCCGAACATTGACGCAGTCTATATCACCACGCCGCACAACACTCACATCACCTACCTGCGATCCGCTCTGGCAGCCGGCAAGCACGTGCTCTGTGAGAAGGCTATTACCCTCAACTCCGCCGAGCTCGACGAGGCCCGCGCCATTGCCGGTGATCACAACGTCGTCCTTATGGACGCCACCACGGTGCTTCACATGCCCTTATATCAAGAGCTGCGCCGTCGCATGGATGCGGGCGACTTCGGCCGCATGAACCTCGCCCAACTCAACTTTGGCAGCTATAAGGAGTACGGCGACCTGACCAACCGCTTCTATAACCGTAGTCTTGCCGGCGGTGCCATGCTCGATATTGGCGTGTATGCCCTGTCTGTCATGCGCCTTTTTATGGCCAGTCAACCCGCCGAGGTCGTTTCGCTGGGCAACACCTGTGAGACTGGCGTTGACGTCGCGGGTGGCATTGTCTGCCGTAACGCCGAGCGGCAGCTGGGCGTCGTGAGCCTTACGCTCCACTCCAAGCAGCCCAAGCGCTCGGTTATCAGCTTCGACAAGTGCTATATCGAGGTTAACGAGTATCCGCGTGCCGACCACGCGACCATCGTGTGGACTGCGGACGGCCACCGCGAGGAGGTCCACGCCGGCACCGAGGCTTACGCCCTGTGCTATGAGATGGCCGACCTGGAGAAGGCCGTTGCCGGCGATGATTCCAAGCGCGAGCTGCTGGATTATGCTTCTGATGTTATGGAGCTTATGACCAAGCTCCGCGCCGATTGGGGAGTCGTGTACCCCGAGGAGGAGTAAGCGATGCTTGCGGAAGATAGGCTCAACGCGATCGTGTCAATGGTGCAGCAGGCTGGCTCGGTTACCGTGCCGGAGCTCGCTGAGGCCCTGGGCGTGACGGCGTCTACTATTCGGCGCGACCTGCAGACGCTCGACCGAGCACACCGTATCGCCAAGGTGCACGGAGGTGCGACAAGTCTGGAGCGCGCGCACGTGACGCGCGACCTGACGATCAACGAGCGCAGCGACCTCCATAACGACGACAAGGAGCGTATCTGCGCCCGTGCGGCGGCGCTTGTGGAGCCCGAGAGCTTTGTATACATCGACTCGGGCTCGACGACGCTGAGGCTCATCGAGCATCTTCCGCGCCTTGAGGGGCGTCACCTATGTGACCGACTCCGTGCTCCATGCTCAGCATCTCGCTCTGCGCGGCATGCGCACCGTGGTACTGGGCGGCGAGCTCAAGCCCGAGACCGAGGCGCTCGTCGGTCCCGATGCGCTTAACGCTCTGGACCGCTATAACTTCAACTGCGGCTTTTGGGGTTCCAATGGCATCGCCGCCGAGCAAGGTCTCACCACCGGATATCCGCAAGAGCGTATCTCGATGCGGCCAAAGCTTCGCAACGCCAGCAGCCTGTCGCACACGAAGTGGATGTGCAAGTACCACGTCGTGTTCACGCCGAAGTATAGGCGCAAAGTCATCTACAACCAAATAAGGTCCGACCTTGGGGAGATCTTCAGGAAGCTCTGCCAGTACAAGGGGATCGAGATCATCGAGGGGCACCTGATGCCCGACCACGTCCACATGCTGCTAGCGATACCGCCGAAGTACAGCGTATCGAGCGTGACGGGGCACCTGAAGGGGAAGAGCGCGCCGATGATGTTCGACGAGCACGCGAACCTGAAGTACAAGTTCGGCAACAGGAAGTTCTGGGCGGAGGGCTACTACGTGTCCACCGTCGGCCTGAACGAGGCCACCATCGCGAAGTACATCCGGGAGCAGGAGAAGGCCGACATCGCGATCGACCGGCTGAGCGTCAAGGAGTACGAGGACCCCTTCGATAGGGGGCCGGGGCGTAAATAGCGCCGGTTTGACCGGCCCGTCACGGGTCAATCTGCAGTGCGGCCCGAACCCCGTGAGGGCCGGCGCCTTTAGACGCGTGCCGGAAATCCAAGGGTTATACCCTAAGAGCAAACCACCCCTTTTAGGGGTGGTTTTTGATCTACCGGTTTTGTCTAAGTCTGTAACAACTGGACCGTTAAAAGTGGGTTAGATGTTACAGATTGAGATACTTCCGAACCGCGCGGTCCCTTTGTCTCAATCGGTAACATCTGGGACCGATTTTGACGAGTTATTGTTACAGATTGAGATTTTTTCCCTTGAGGGGATTCGAATGTCTCGATCTGTAACGGATAGACTTCGGAAAATGGGTTCTAACTGTTACAGATCGAGACGTTTTTGGGGCCGTGGCTGAGCCATTGCGGCAAAACCATCACAAAGGTACCTGTCCCTCATTGGCAGGTTTTTAGGGCTCCCAGGGGCAAGGGGGCTTCGATGTGGATGTGCTCACCGGTTACGGGATGCGTAAAGGACACGCTGTGGGCGTGGAGCATCAGGCCGCAGGGACGCGGCGTGCCGTACAGGTCGTCGCCAACCAGGGGATGATGCTCGCTTGCCAGGTGCACACGGATTTGGTGCTTGCGGCCGGTGAGCAGCTCGACATCGATATACGAACGCGTGGGCAGGCCTCGACGGCTCTTAAGGCGCTTGAGCACCTTCACGCGCGTCTGCGACGGCTTGCCGCTGACACCGACGCGCATCTTACGGCTGTCGTGGCGGTCGCGGGCGATGGGCTTGTCGATGAGCTTTTCGTTCCAGTCGATCTTGCCTCGGCGAGCGCCAGATAGTGCTTTTTCGAAAGCGTGGTCGATGACCATCTGGTCAAAGGAGGGCTGCGTCTGCTTGTCGAGCGAAAACAGCACCACGCCGGTGGTGTCACGGTCCAAGCGGTTGAGCGGCTGCATGTCAGTCGCGGCAAAACCGTCGCCCATCGCCAGCAGCAGATCGCTGGCGTAGTCGGTAAGCGTGCGCTCGCCGGTGCCGTCGCCGTGGACGATCATGCCGGCGGGCTTGTCGATGGCCATGAGCCAGGCGTCGCAGTAGAGGACTTGAGGTTCTTCGTTCACGTGTTAGCCTTTCGGTTAGCTGATTCCCACAAACATGCAGCCCGAGGTCGCCCCGCGTAGGCGGGCGGCGGGCTTACGGCCGGCCTGCGCTGCCTCGACGGCGCGACGGACGCGAGCGACGGCACGGGCGACCTCATCCGTTTCGAGCAGCGTTCCGTCCACCATGAGACGACGCACGCCGGCATCGAGCAGCTGAGGAACCTGAGGCGTGAGGTCGATGGGGTAGGCGTCGTACAAGCGAGAGCGGCCATGGATGTCGGTGCGCACGGGCATGACCTTGCCGTCGATATTCTTGAGCGACAGCTTGCGGGCGCGCAGGCGGCAGTTGGTGCAATCGTGGATGCAGCCATTGGCCACCTGCAGGATGCAGTGCTCGCTCGTCATAACGCGCGGACGGCCGAACACAGTGATGCCCAGGGCTGCGGGAGCGGCGGTGCCAAGCGAGAGGATCTCGTCGAGCGTAATCTCGGGCGAGAGCCAAAATGCGCCGGCTCCGCGCTCGGCAAGTGCCTCCATGCAAGGCGCGTTGTGCACGGGCAGGCAAGAGCGGACCTCCGCCGTGGCGCCAACCTGGGCGGCCAAGGCAAGCTCAGAGATGTTGCCGATAGCGACCGTGGCACCGGCAACAATCCACGGGTCAACGCGGACGTGGTCAACGGCGCGGCAGACCTCGTCGAGTACGGGTACGATGCCCTGCTCAAGCGCGTCGGCGGGGGAGAGGTCGGCCGCATCGAGCGCGTCGGTGGTCATGTAGATGCGCGTTGCACCCTCCGCGCGGGCTGCCTCGGCGGCCTCGAGCGAGGTGACGGTGGCGCAGATCTGCGGCTCATCGCGGTAGTGCTCGGGCGCGGGGCGGGAATCACTGGTTACAATCGCCGGCAGCTCGAGCGTTTTCGCGCGCTCCTCGTACGGTGCCAGAATGGCCTCTTCCAGCGCCTTGCAGGCGGCGGCGCGCACCTTGTGCACAGCGGAGAAGCCCATGCCGCAGCCCCCATCGAGCACCACATCAAAGCTTGCGGCCTCAAAGGGAGAGGAGCCCATGCGCCCGACGTGCTCAACCAGATCGGATGCCTCGACGGCGCGGGTCTTGGCAGCCTCGACGGTAAAGCCCGTGGCCGTGGCCGTGAGCGATGGGTCGTCGCAGCAAGTAAGCGTAACGGTAAACGGCTCGCCCAGACGCGCCACAACGGACACGTCTACGGCGCGGCGGCGCAGCACATCGCGCTTGAGCGCGGCGCCGGCGGCGTCAATGGCGCTCTGGCTTCGAATCACGCGCACGCGGCAGCCCTCGGGCATGCTACGGGGCACGCGGCACTCAATGATGTCACCGGCGGCGGCATCATCGGCGGCAATGGTGGTCAGGAACTGGTCAAACTCGTTATCGTGGCGAAGTCCAGCAGGTCGCCCTTTGCCCACGGGCTCAAACAGCTCAATGCGGGCGATGGCGGCGCGGCGACGGCGGTCGTCGGACTTTGAGGCCGCGCACATCGCGGTTGGCCGGGCGGCTGCCCAGCACCGTGCCCACGATCTGGCCGCGGTTGTTGGAACGCTCATAGCTCATCATCTCGTCGCCCGAGGTGCCGTCCTGATAGGCGTGCGTAAAGTCGCGGTTAAAGCAACGCTTGAGCTGGCGCTGGCGGGCAGCTTCCTCGTCCTTACCTACGGCGACCCCGGCCAGCATGTCATCGATCTGATGACGATACACATCGACGATGGGTACACGTAATCGGGCGCCTTCATGCGGCCCTCGAGCTTGAGCGATGCGGCGCCGGCGTCATACAGACGGCGAACAAGCTGTGAGAAGTGTTGGTGTCACGCGGGCACAGCGCGCGCTCGCGACCGGCGGGGGAGAGCGCGCGACCGTTCTCGTCGATCAACTCGTAGGGCAGGCGGCAGGGCTGGGCGCACATGCCGCGGTTGGCCGATCGTCCCGCCATGGCAAAGCTCGACAGCAGGCACAGGCCCGAGTAGCAAAAGCAGATGGCGCCATGGCTGAAGACCTCAAGGTCCACATCGGGCGCGGCGTCGTGAATGGCGGCGATCTCGTCAATGGAGAGCTCGCGCGAGAGAGTCACGCGGTCGGCGCCCTGCTCACGGCACCAAAAGGGTTCCGCGGTCGTCGTGGATGTTTGCTTGGGTTGAAATGTGCGTCTCGATGCCGGGCATCGTGCGCTTGACCTCAAAGAACAGGCCCCAGTCCTGGATGATGAAGGCGTCGGCGCCCAGCGTGGAGCAGCGATGGATGAGTTGCAGCGCATCGCCCATCTCGGACTGCTTGATGACGATGTTGACCGTGACGTAGACGCGCGTCCCGGCAGTGCGCGGCGCGGCAGGCTTGCTCAAAGGCCTCGTCGGTAAAGTTGGTTGCCTTGCGGCGGGCGTTGAAGCTGCCCATGCCGCAGTAGATGGCGTCTGCCCCGGCGGCGAGCGCGGCGGCAAAGGGCTCCGGGCCTCCGGCGGGGGCCAAAAGCTCGGGTCTGCGGTTGGTGGTTCGACTGGCGTTTGCGGTCATATCCTGCCTTTCAAAATGCTCAGATACTCAAAAGTATAGTGGCGCCGTTGCGATGGGCGATGCCCGCAGCCTAAGCAGGATAAAGTCTTCAGCAGCTTGGGCTGGCTGCTCCACATAAGAACCGTTCAGCGGTCTGGGAAACCGTTGGGCGATAAAATATTCTCGCAAGCTGATAATATTCTTGCATCAAACAGAAACCTTGAGTACTATCCCAAATCAAGCGCGGTGTTCAGACCGAATTGTGCCTCCCGGTGTGAACGCCGCGCTCACGCTCTCTATCTGATCGTAAGGAGAAAAACATGAGCAAGACCGTCGTGTCTTCCGATAACGCACCCGCAGCCATCGGTCCGTATTCCCCCGGCATCCAGGCCGGCAACATGGTGTTCCTGTCCGGCCAGCTGGGCATCGATCCCGCGACCGGCAAGATGCCCGAGGGCGTCGAGGCCTTGAACTCGGTGACGTCAGGCCAAGCAGTCCCTCGCCAACGTCGAGGCCCTGCTGACCGCTGCCGGCGCTACCTTTGCCGATGTCGTCAAGACCACGGTCTACCTGGCCGACATTGCCGACTTCGCCGCCGTGAACGAGATCTACGCCTCCAAGTTTGAGGCCCCGTTCCCCGCGCGCAGCGCCTTCCAGGTTGCCGCCCTTCCGGCTGGCGGTCTGGTCGAGATCGAGGTCGTCGCCGCTCTCTAAGGCGTTGGCAACAACTAAACATGACATGCAAAAGACCCTGCAGAGCGAGCTGCAGGGTCTTTTTGTCAAGCGATGCGACAAAAATGATCCGTTTCCCACCGTCCCCAAGGGATCAGCGGGTTAGCCCTCCTTGCGGACTTTTTGCAGGTAGCGGTAGACGCTGGGCTCCGAGATGCCCAGCGCGGTGGCAGCGCAGGCCACGGCACCCTTGAGCATGAACACCCCGTTGCCGTTGAGGTGGCGAATGACGTCCACGCGGTCGCTCTGACCAAGCGACGCTACATCCAGCCCTCGCGCGCTCAGCAGCTCGGCAATACTGCGGTCGATGAGCTCCTGTGTGGACTCCGAAAGGCTTTCGACCTCGATAGACGCGGGCTCCGTGCGCGTCGGCGCCGCGTCGAAGCACGCCATGAGCTGCTGCGCCATGGCGTTGATGGAGCGCACGGTCGAGAGGTCGGTGTTGACGCAGAGCATACCGACGATCTCGTCACTTCTCACGGATAAAAAGTACGTCGCTGACTCCAACGTCTTGCCGCCGGCACCGCGCCCCTCGTAGCCCGTAATAAACGGCAGGTCGCGATACTTGGGGTCGTGCATGATCTTGAGCGCCAGATCGAGTGGCGGGACCGCCGACCTTGCGGCCGCTCACGATGCCGTTGCGAATATCGACGATGGCGTGGTCGGGATCCGAGAAATCGTGCAGCACGATTTCGCTGTTTTGCCAGTATCTGCTCCAGGAAATCGACCATCGGCAAAAAGCGACGTACGGTCTCGTTCACGGGCAACTCCTTGGGGTGAAATCGGAAAATGTTCATAACAATTTTTTATCATGGTAACACGCTGCCCATCATCTCGTATATCCGCAGGTATATTGCGTAATACAGATGAGCGGTAGATATTTAGCGGTAAACGGTTGACCAAAAGAAAATGTTAGATGTTATTTTGACCAGACACTTTCCTGACCTGCGGAAATGCGTTATTTCAGCTGAAGAATAGTCTGATAACAAAAAATTATTATTGAGAATGAGAATCATCTTTAATACGATATGCAATGAAGGCACAACCTCAACCCCGCACTGCGTCACAATAGAGCGTTAGATGCGAAAACAACTACTTCGAGGATTGGTGGTCAAATGACCCAGGAGACGGTTACGAACGGCACTGAAGCCCTGTTCACTCGAAGGCATGCCTCCCGTTAAGGAAATGATCCCGTGTGCCCTTCAGCACGTACTGGCTTCGTTTGCCGGTATCATTACCCCGGCTGTCATCATGGCCGGCGTCTACGGCTTTAATAGCCAGCAGAGCACCGACATCATCCAGGTCGCGCTCATTCTTTCGGCAATCGATACGGCCCTTCAGGCCTTCGCTCCCTTCCGTCGCATCGGCGGCGGCCTGCCCATCGTCATGGGCGTTTCGTTCGCGTTCCTGCCGGCCCTCCAGGCCATGGGTGCCTCGGGCTTTAGCTTTGGTGCTCTGCTGGGCGGCGAGATCGTCGGCGGCGCCGTCGCGGTCCTCTTTGGTCTGGCTTACAGCAAGATCAAGTGGCTGTTCCCGCCCGTCGTGACCGGTACGGTCATCTTCTCCATTGGCGTCTCTCTCTATCCCACGGCCGTCAAGTACATGGCCGGTGGCATGGGCACGCCTCTGTGGGGCACCCGCAGGCCTGGTGCGTCGCTCTTATCACCTTCGCCGTGGTCTTTGCGCTCGCCAACTTTGGCAAGGGCACGCTCAAGCTGGGATCCGTGTTCTTTGGCATGATCGTTGGCATGATCGTCTCCATCCCCTTTGGCATGATCGACTTCTCCAGCGTTGCCACCGCTCAGGTCTTCGCCCCTTCCCAAGCTCATGCCCTACGCGCTCGAATTTGATCCCGAGGTCTGCATTACCCTCGCCGTCGTGTTCCCCCATGGTTGCCATCCAGGTTATCGGTGACGTCTCCGCCGCCTGCCTGGGCTCCATCGACCGTATGCCCACCGAGCGTGAGCTCTCCGGCGCTATCGTGTCCCAGGGCCTCACCTCTATGGTCGGCGGCCTGCTGGGCGGTCTTCCCACCAGCGCCCTTGGCCAGAACGTGGGCATCATCTGCTCCAACAAGGTCGTCAACAAGTGGGTCTTTGTGATCATCGCGGCCGTCTTTGCCATCGCCGGTCTGTTCCCGCAGCTCTCTGCTGTCCTTTCCGCTATCCCGCAGCCCGTCATCGGCGGCGCGACCGTCGGCGTCTTTGGCACCATCACTATGAACGGCGTGCGCATGTTCACTCGCGAGGGCCTCACGCAGCGCACTACCACCATCGTCGGTACCTCCGTCGTCTTTGGCCTGGGTATCTGGATGGCCAGCGGTTGCCTTGCCGGCGAGGGTATGCCCACCTGGGTGTCCACCGTCATCGGCTCCAATGCCGTAACCCCCACTGCCATCATGGCCATTGTCCTTAACCTGATCCTTCCGCAGACGCCGGTCGTGGCTCAGCACATCGATGCCGCCAAGGATGCCGCTGTGGATCTGGTCCTGCCCGAGCAAGAAGTAACCAATTCGGTGCTATTCGCTGGCGGACGCATCGCCTCGTCCGCCGGCGCCATGCGGCGCCAAGCCGCACTTCAAAGGGCTTGTCCCTTTGGTGAAGCGTTGACGGGAGAGGGCCCGTTTCCGGTGTAGGCCGGCGCTTCGCACTCCGCCATGTCAGAGGTGTCAAACCCCGCCCCTGATGTCGAAGGGAGCATTTATGCTTCTGGTCGCTAACGGTTCCGTCTTTACCCGCAACGCTCAGACCCCGTTTATTCCCAACGGTGCGGTCGCCATTGACGGAGATACGATCGTCGAAGTGGGCCCCGAGCGCGAGCTCAAGGCCAAGTACCCGGATGCCGAGTACGTCGACGCCCAGGGCAACCTCATCATGCCCGGACTTATCAACTGCCACACCCACATCTACTCGGGTCTGGCCCGCGGCCTTGCCATTAAGGGCTGCAACCCCACCAACTTCCTGGAGAATCTTGAGCAGCAGTGGTGGAAGATCGACGACAACCTGACGCTCGACGGCACCAAGGCCAGCGCCTATGCCACGATTCTGGATTCCATCCGCGATGGCGTCACCACGATCTTCGATCACCATGCGAGCTTCTGCGAAATCCCGGGCAGCCTCTTTACCATTAAGGACGCCGCTCAGGAGCTGGGCATGCGTTCGTGCCTGTGCTACGAGGTCTCCGATCGCCGCGGCCAGGAAAAATGCGACCAGGCCATTGCCGAGAACGCCGAGTTCGCCCAGTGGGCCGCCAAGGAGCGTCGCGATAACGACAACCACATGATCGCCGCCATGTTTGGCGGTCACGCCACCTTTACGCTGTCGGACGAGACCATGGACAAGATGGCCGAGGCCAACAACGGTCTGACCGGCTTCCACATCCACGTGTGCGAGGGCATGAACGATGTGTGGGATTCCCGCCTCAACCGCGGCGGCATCAGCCCCGTCGAGCGCCTGCTGCAGCACAACCTGCTCGGCCCCGACACCATGCTGGGCCACTGCATCCACGTGACGCCCGCCGAGATGGATATCGTCAAGGAGTCCGGCACCTGGCTGGTTAACAACCCCGAATCCAATATGGGCAATGCCGTGGGCTGCGCCCCCGTGCTCGAATTCTTCCGCCGCGGCATCCCCGTGTGCATGGGCACCGACGCCTACACCCACGATATGCTCGAGAGCCTTAAGGTCTTCCTGATCATTCAGCGCCACAATGCCGCCATGCCCAACGTGGGCTGGTGCGAGGCCATGACCATGCTGTTCGAGAACAACGCCAAGATGGCCAGCAAGTACTTCGATCGCCAAGCTCGGTGTGCTCGAGGCCGGCGCCGCTGCCGACGTCATCGTTATGGACTACAAGCCCTTTACGCCGCTGAGCGAGGAGAACATCGACGGCCACATGCTCCTTGGCATGATGGGCAAAAACTGCCGTACCACCATCATCAACGGCCGCGTCCTGTACAAGGATCGCGAGTTCGTTGGCATTGACGAGGAAAAGATTAACGCGTGGACCATGGCTGAGTCCAAGAAGCTCTGGAGCGCGCTTAACGATCGCACCTACTAATAACAAGTAGATTCACGCGCGTCGGATGTTTCGCCGCATCCGACGCGCGTATAGGCGACCTCCGCGGGGTCGCCGGCGCTGTGCTAGCGCTACACCGTATTTGCGCCCGCCGCGCGGTCTCGCCGGGCGTTACAGAGAGGAGCTCATTATGAGCGACATCATGAGGCCGATCCCGTTTTCGCAGCTGATGAACTGGATCATCGAGGGCACAAGACCAGGGGACGCCGTCTTTGGCGTGCGCAAGATGGTCACGACCAACAGGAGGGCGCGCTTCCCATTTTGACGAGCGCATCGAGACTCCGTTTGGCCCGGCCGCCGGCCCCAACACGCAGCTTGCCCAGAACATCGTGGCATCCTATGTGGCCGGTTCCCGCTTCTTTGAGCTCAAGACCGTTCAGGTTATGGACGGCGAGCTCTCAAGAATGTGTGAACAAGCCCCTGCATCGTGGCGCAGGACGAGTGCTACAACTGCAGTGGTCGACCGAGCTCGAGGTTCCGCAGGCTTTTTGCCGAGTACGTGAAGGCATGGTTCGCCTGCCACCTGATCGCTCGCGAGTACGGCCTGGGAAGCCCGGACGGATTTGTCTTCAACATGTCCGTGGGTTATGACCTGGAGGGCATTAAGAGCCCCAAGGTCGATGCCTACATCGAGGGCATGAAGGATGCCAGCGGCTCCGACGTTTGGAACGAGTGCCGTACGTGGGCGCTTGCCAACCTGGACAAGTTTGAGCATGTCGACGCCGCGTTTGTCGAATCCATCCCGGCACGCGTCTCCAACTCCATCACCGAGTCCACCCTGCACGGCTGCCCGCCGGCGGAGATTGAGCGCATCGCGACCTACCTCATCACCGAAGGGCCTCAATACCTACATCAAGTGCAACCCCACGCTGCTGGGCTATGAGTTTGCCCGTCAGCGCCTCAACGAGCTGGGCTTTGACTACATCGTCTTCGATGACACGCACTTCCGCGAGGACCTGCAGTGGGCCGACGCCGTGCCCATGTTCGAGCGCCTGATTGCCCTGTGCGCCGAGCGCGGCCTGGAGTTTGGCGTCAAGCTGACCAACACGTTCCCCGTCGACGTGACGAACGAGCTGCCCTCCACCGAGATGTACATGTCCGGCCGTTCGCTGTTCTCACTGACCATTGAGGCTGCCCGCCGCATTACCGAGCAGTTCGATGGCAAGCTGCGCATCAGCTACTCCGGTGGCGCCACGGTCTACAACATCCGCGCCCTGTATGACGCCGGTATTTGGCCCGTCACCCTGGCGACCGACGTGCTCAAGCCCGGTGGCTACGAGCGCTTTAGCCAGATGGCCGGCGAGTTTACCGACCTGGACGGCAAGCCGTTCGCGGGTGTCTCTCTCGACGCCGTGACCGCGATCCAGACCGACTCGCTCACCAACCCGCTCTACAAAAGCCGCTGCGCCCGCTGCCCGATCGCAAGGTCGCCGGCAAGCGAAGCCCGCTTTCCGACTGCTTTACCACGCCGTGCCGCACGAGCTGCCCCATCCAGCAGGATATTCCCGCCTACCTGGCGGCCGTTGACGAGGGCCGCTTCGAGGACGCACTCAACATCATCATCGAGCGCAACGCCCTGCCGTTCATTACCGGCACCATCTGCCCGCATCCCTGCGGCCGTGCCTGCGAGCGTGCGTTCTACGAGCCCGAGGGCGCCCAGATTCGCGCCAGCAAGCTCAAGGCCGCCCGTGAGGCCATGACCGCCGTGCTGCCCAAGCTGCGCGCCCAGGCTATCGCCAACGACGGCGAGCGCAACGTTGCCGTTATCGGTGGCGGCCCGGCCGGTCTGGCGACGGCGTTCTTCCTGACGCGCGCCGGCGTGCCCGTCACCATCTTTGAGGCCCGCGATTCGCTCGGCGGCGTGGTCCGTCACGTGATTCCCGAGTTCCGCATTGCGAGCGACGATATCTCCCACGATGCCGAGCTCTGCCTGGCCTTTGGTGCCAAGGTGCAGCTTAACGCTCGCGTGGATTCCATTGAAGAGCTCAAGGCCCAGGGCTTTACCGACGTGGTCGTGGCCACCGGTGCCTGGATGCCCGGCTCTGCGGGCCTGGGCGAGGGTGCCGAGCTCGACGTGCTGGAGTTCCTCGAGGCCGCCAAGAAGGGCGAGAAGCTCGAGCTGGGCGAGGACGTCGTGGTCATCGGCGCCGGCAACACCGCCATGGATGCTGCCCGCGTGGCCAAGCGCCTGGCTGGTGTGAAGAACGTGCGCCTGGTGTATCGCCGCACCAAGAAGCAGATGCCCGCCGACGAGGAAGAGCTTGATCTTGCTCTTGCCGACGGCGTTGAGTTCTGCGAGCTGCTGGCGCCCAAGGCACTCAACGGCGCCGTGCTGACCTGCGACGTTATGGAGCTTGGCGAGCCGGATGCAAGCGGCCGTCGCAGCCCCGTTGCCACGGGCGAGACCGTCGAGCTTCCCGCCACCACGGTGATCTGCGCCGTGGGCGAGGGCATCGATGCCAGCCTGTACGATGCTGCGGGCGTTGAGCATGACCGTCGCGGCCGCCTTGCCGCTACTTCCACCGGCGTCGAGGGCGTCTGGGCTGCAGGTGACTGCCGTCGCGGTCCGGCCACCGTGGTCGAGGCTATTGCCGACGCCGCCGAGGTCGCCCGTGCCATCGCCGGCGTGGACTTTAACAAGTACGCCGACCAGAATGCTCAGGCCGGTCGCGAGGACACCTGCTACGAGCGCAAGGGGTCGCTGTGCCGCGACAAGCGCAACTGCACCAAGACCCGCTGCCTGGGCTGCGGCTCGGTGTGCGAGGTCTGCTGCGACGTGTGCCCCAACCGCGCCAACGTAGCCATTAAGGTGCCGGGCCTGGCCAAGCATCAGGTCGTCCATGTCGATGGCATGTGCAACGAGTGCGGCAACTGCGCCGTGTTCTGCCCCTACCAGGAGGGCCGTCCCTACAAGGACAAGCTCACCCTGTTCTGGAGCGACGCAGGACATGGGCAACTCCGAGAACGAGGGCTTCCTGGCCGTGGACGAGGACCACTTTAAAGGTCCGCGTCGCCGGCACGGTCCGCACCGTCTCGGTCGATGCCGTCAACACCGGTCTTCCCGAGGCCGTCCGCCTGACCATCAAGGCTGTGCGTGACAACTATTCGTACCTTCTTAAGAAATAGGCGAACCTTTTATGGCCAAATCTATTCAACATAACGTGGCCTACGTTGCCTGCGGAAGCGGCTGTGCTTCCGCAGGCGGCGACGCCCGCTGCAGCGAAGGCTGCATTGGCTGTGGCGCCTGCGTCACGGCTTGCCCCCACGGTGCCATTGCGCTGGTCGACGGCGTTGCCCGCGTGGACCGCTCCAAGTGCACGGGCTGCGGCCTGTGCGGCATGGCGTGCCCTCAGCGCGTGATTGCCTTCGTTCCCGGCTACCAGAACATCCTGGTGCGCTGTAACAACACCGACAAGGGCGCCATTGCGCGCAAGATCTGCGACACGAGCTGCATCGGTTGCGGCATGTGCGCCAAAAAGTGCCCTGCCGGCGCTATCCGCATCGAGGACAACTGCGCCCATATCGACGGCGCGGACTGCCTGTCGTGCGGCATGTGCGCGGTTGTGTGCCCGCATGGCGCCATTCACGACCGCACCGGCATTGCCGCCGGCGTGTAGAAGGGAATCACCATGGCACAGGAATTCACTTTTACCGTTAACGGCGTGGAGCACACGACGACTCAGAACAAACCGCTGCTGCGCTACCTGCGGGACGACCTGCATATTCACTCCGCCAAGGACGGCTGCTCCGAGGGCGCGTGCGGTACCTGCACCATCCACGTGGACGGTGCGGCCGTCAAGGCGTGCGTGCTGACCACCGCGCTTGCCGCCGGCCGTAACATCGTAACCGTCGAGGGCCTGCCCGAGGACGTGCGCGAGGCCTTTGTGTACGCCTTTGGCGCCGTGGGCGCCGTGCAGTGCGGCTTTTGCATCCCCGGCATGGTCATGGCGGGTGCGGCACTCATCGCCGAGGACCCCGAGCCCACCGAGGAACAGATCAAGTACGCCATTCGCGGCAACGTCTGCCGTTGCACCGGCTACAAGAAGATTATCGAGGGCATTTCGCTGGCAGCCGCGGTGCTCCGCGGCGAAAAGCAGATCGACGAGGACCTGGAGCGTGGCGATGACTACGGCGTGGGCAAGCGCGCCTTCCGTATCGACGTGCGCAAGAAGGTGCTCGGCGAGGGCAAGTACCCCGACGACATCGACGAGCTCGACCAGCCGGGCCTGACCTATGCCAGCGCCGTGCGCTCGAAGTACCCGCGTGCCCGCGTGCTCTCCATCGATACCTCCAAGGCCGAGGCCCTGCCCGGCGTGGTGGGCATTCTGCGCGCCGAGGACGTGCCGGTCAAGCCAGGTCGGCCACCTTATCCAGGACTGGGACGTCATGATCGCCCAGGGCGATATCACCCGCTGCGTGGGCGATGCCATCGTGCTGGTGGTTGCCGAGGACGAGGCGACGCTCGAGAAGGCCAAGAAGCTCGTCAAGGTTGATTACGAGCCTCTGGAACCCGTGCGTAACATCGCCGAGGCCAGGGCTGCCGACGCTCCGCGCCTGCACGACAGCTTCTTTGCCTTTGGCAACACGGTGGAGCTCAAGGACAACGTATGCCAGAGCCGTCACGTGACGCGTGGCGACGCCGCCAAGGCGCTGGCGGAGAAGCGCGTTCACCGTGACGCAGCGCTTTACTACGCCCTTTACCGAGCATGCTTTCTTGGAGCCCGAGTGCGCCGTCGCCTTCCCGTACAAGAACGGCGTCAAGGTGCAGTCGACCGACCAGGGCGCCTACGACACGCGTAAAGAGTGCGCCCACATGTTTGGCTGGGATAGCGAGCCCGAGCGCGTGGTCGTCGAGACCATGCTCGTGGGCGGCGGCTTTGGCGGCAAGGAGGACGTGTCCATCCAGCACCTGGCCGCGCTCGCCGCATATAAGTTCCAGCGTCCCGTGAAGTGCAAGCTCGCGCGTGCCGAGTCGCTCGCGTTCCATCCCAAGCGCCACGCCATGGACGGCACCTTTACACTGGGCTGCGACGCCGAGGGCAACTTTACCGGCCTGGATTGCGAGATCAACTTTGATACCGGCGCCTACGCGTCGCTGTGCGGCCCGGTGCTCGAGCGCGCCTGTACGCATGCCGTCGGCCCCTACAAGTACCAGAATACCGACATTCGCGGCTTTGGCTACTATACCAACAACCCGCCCGCCGGCGCGTACCGCGGCTTTGGCGTTTGCCAGTCCGAGTTTGCGCTCGAGAGCCTGATCGACCTGCTGGCCGAGAAGGTCGGCCTGGATCCGTGGGAGATCCGCTACCGTAACGCCATCGAGCCGGGCGAGGTTCTGCCCAACGGGCAGATTGCCGACTGCTCCACGGCGCTGAAGGAGACGCTGCTCGAGGTCAAGGATGCCTACTACGCGCATCCCGGACACGCCGGTATCGCCTGCGCCATGAAGAACGCCGGCGTGGGCGTGGGCCTGCCCGGATGCCGGCCGCTGCAAGATTCGCGTCGAGAACGACGGCGTGGCCGTGGTCTATGCTGCCACGTCCGACATCGGCCAGGGCTGCAACTCGGTCTTTTTGCAGGACGTTGCCGAGGCCTGCGGTCTGCCGCTGAGCTGCATCGCCAACGGCGAGTGCTCCACCGAGAACGCTCCCGACTCCGGCACCACGTCTGGTTCGCGTCAGACGGTCGTGACCGGCGAGGCCGTGCGCGGTGCCGCCTTCCTGCTGCGCGATGCCATGCTTGATATCGAGGCCGGCAAGTCATGCACCCGATGCTCCTGTGAATGCGCATGGCGACGGCGTCAAGATCGAGTACGACGACGGTCGCGCCTATCAGCTGCACACGCAGGAGCTCGTCGCCGGCCAGGGTATGCATCCTCAGGATCCCGCGGCCGCCATCAAGGCGCTCGAGGGATGCGAGTTTGGCTACGTGTACCTGGAGCCGACCGACAAGCTGGGCGCCGACGTTCCCAATCCCAAGAGCCACATCTGCTACGGCTTTGCCACGCATGTGGTCATTCTGGACGATGACGGTCGCGTGAGCGAGGTCTATGCCGCGCACGATTCCGGCAAGGTGGTCAATCCCATCTCCATCCAGGGTCAGATCGAAGGCGGTGTGCTTATGGGTATGGGCTATGCGCTTACCGAGGACTGGCCGCTCAAGGACTGCGTGCCCCAGGCAAGGTACGGCACGCTCGGGCTGTTCCGTGCGCCCGAGATTCCGGATATCCACGCCATCTACGTGGAGAAGGACGAGCTACTGCCCGTGGCATACGGTTCCTTTTTGAGTCTCTAGCGGAAAGCGTGTCCCGGAATTCGGCTCCAAGTGGGATGAATCGTTTTCCGGATCGGCTCTCAGCGGAAAATGCGTATCCCAGTTTGAGCGTCTATTCCGGGATGCCGTTTCCGCTGGTGCTTCATTCGGAAAGTTCATCCCGCTCCTGAGGCGTGATTCCGGGACACGCTTTCCGCTAGGCCGCCATCCGGAAAGTGCATCCCGTTTTGAGCGTCCAGGCTGGGACGCGCTTTCCGTTGGCCGTTGGGAAAACGGCCCAGATAGGGGGGGATGCGATCCGGCAATGCGTGGCTCAGCAGCCCCTACAGCTCAATATCGTTGAGCCATGTCGGTAGGATGGTCTGGCGGATGCCTGCCGTCTGCACTTTTTGGCGAGCATTCCTGCCGAGCGGACCTCGTTCATGGTAAAGCGCAGCAGAGGGTGACCGTAGAGCGATAGATGCGCCTCGCGCTGTCGTTCGGCAACGAGTGCCTCGGCGGTGGTACGCCCGGCTAGTATGGCCTGGTCGGTATACTTGACGAACCCGTCGAGTTCTCCCAATGTGAGCTCCCGCGCCTGGCGCTCCCAGACAAAGTCCGTTCGCATGGTCTCGGTCGAATCGAAGGGGTCCGTCAGCTTATATTGGAGCTGGTCGGGTGCAAAGCCCGTTTCGATCATGACGGCTCCGAGAGCGACCGATTCCCCACCGCTCTCGGCACGCGCGTCAGCATATTGGAGCGTGGTGAGCGCAGTGCACCGCGCGACCGTTGCGAGCGCCCGCTCGTTTTTCGACTGCTCCCATCAGCTGCTCTCGCGTTAGACCAAGCTTTGAGATCGCCGAATCGGCAATGGGCATGCCGTCGGCAAAACCAGTTTGCAGTAGGCAATCCGTTACCGTTTGGATAGGCGGCGTTACCGATATGCCGGATAGACGGATTGCTCCGGCCGGCTCGATCTGATGCCGCTGAATATGCACGCCCGGGCGAGCCGACGGCTTGGTGGCGCTGCAGGCATGCACGACATTCAGGTGTCGCCACGAGACCTCGAGCCCCCAGCAGGCAGGCGGCCGAAAACGACAGAACGTCCAATCGGGGTGGATGATCGCAAGGGCGCGAATAATCTCACAATGACGTTGCGCCCGGTTGAGCTCTTTCCAACGTGACTTGTGCGCGAACATGCCCGGCATGGGGAGACGACCATGTCACCGATGCGCCGAAGGAGCGCTTTTCGGATCGCCGTGCTCGGGGAATCAGGCATCGTCCTTCTTGTTCGGCTTGGGTCAGCAGTTGATCGATGATTTGGTCGTTGCAATGCGCCATGGCGCTACACCGCCTCCTTTTTGGGGTGCTTAAAAACGTATCAGCCGGAACTTGCCGCTCAGCTGACAAAAGCTGACCAAAATCTAATGCAGGGAGTAGATGGCCTGTTTTTCGGCGACATTTTACATCAAATCTGGGCGGTAATCGGCGACCGTGAACGGTAGCGAGTTATGAAGCCTTGGTAAGTTTCCGGGACGTGTACTTTTCTGAAAAAAGCATTCTATCTGCTGTTTTGTGTTTCTGGATCGCATGTTTGAAGACATGTGATAAAGGGCGGCGGATCGTCGTCTCCTTATCTGCGGAAACTGTAGTTCCGGATTCGACGCTCAGAATGGGATTCGTTTTCCGGTAGAAGTTTCGGCGGAAACCGCATCCAGAATTCAGGCTCAGAGCGGGACGCGCTTTCCGGATAGGATGTGGCGGAAACTACGGCCCAGTTTTGGCTCCAGAACGGGATACATTTTCCGGAACGGTCCCGTGCGGGGTGTACCACGCCTCTTTTCGTGCGCCGCTTGTCCCAGATTACGTTATAGCCGCTATATATTATAGGAAGGTATAATATGGCTATCTATAACGTAAAGAA
>VOFI01003969.1_pt1 | contig 29056 bp, 24 predicted proteins | sample 5384131 | NCBI WGS metagenome assembly VOFI01 (sample SAMN12384728, study PRJNA508395) | human gut metagenome | isolation source: healthy gut H | host: Homo sapiens
AATTCTTAAAATAAACATCCTATGACATACGAAGAATTCAAGCATTTGGCTGAACATCCACAGCATCGGGATGTTCCTGCCATCTTCAAGCTCGAAGTATTAGAAACAGAAGAGCTGGAGGAGAAAAAGCGTTCACATTATCCGAAATATAAGGTGAACACCTATTGTCCGCAAGCCTTCACCACAACTCTGGAGGAGGCAGAGAGACTGATGCACCAGGATGTCCTTTACCGCAAGAAGATGAAGGAGGAAGACGACTATCCGCTGGATACCTTCTGCTATTATATCTCGGAGATTCCAATGGGACTGTTGCACTACGACCGCGAATGTCTTTCGGAAAGGATGTATGATGGGGAGGGAAAACTGATCGACCGGTCTTACTGCTGTTCGCGTTTCAGCATTTACTATCCCGGAGTCTGCGATTTGCCTGCATACGACCGTCATCCTGACGAGACCTTCCGAGGCAGAAACGCAGAACAGATTAGATTCAAGAAGGGTGACATCGTGGAAGTATATCGTGGCGATGAGGTGAAACTTGCCATCGTTGTCGGAACTCCGCTTACCAACGAATGGATCTGGGAGAGAAACCAGGCTGCCAAGGATAAAAGGGGATTGGATAAACTGCCATATGATGAGACGGATGACAGCTATACCGTGATAGATGGTCCCGGCTACGAATACCACGACCACGTTCCGTCGCTGCATGTCTTCGCCCCTCACTATCATGTGCCGCTCTATCTTCAGAGACGATTCAAGGGGTATCTGGAAAAGGCTGAGAAAAAGCAGAAAGAAGAGGAGGAGAAAAACAGGATCTTCCGCCAGGCTCACGATTGCTGCTTCAGCAACAAGGAACAAATAGAAAAATCTGAAAAGTGCGGCTGTTTCTTCTGCGGCGAAATCTTCTCGCCATCCGAAATCACGGATTACCTTCCTGATGAGCCGCCTACAGCCGAATGTCCCTTCTGCCATACCGACTCCGTAATAGGTGATGCCTCCGGCTTCCCTATCACCAAGGATTTCTTGAAGAAAATGAAGAAGAGATATTTCTAGGCGATTTTTCAACGTTTTTCACCGACCTGCCCCCTATCTCATGGGGGGGCAGTATCAGTTTTGAAAACGGACATTAAAATACCATTTATCCAAAGAGATCATTCATCCTTACCTCACTATTCACCAATCCACTATGCATATTCTGCTTCACCCCATAAGTCGTGATGAAAGTATGCAGCAATGCCTTCTTCGTCTTGGTCGCCACAGAGAAGGAAGACATCCTGTCACGCAGCCGCTGCTCATAGCTGGCATCTATCACAAACTCATCCTTGGCATATTTCATCTCACAGATATTGATAGCTCCATCAGCACGGTCTATCAGCATATCTATCTGACCTCCTCGCCATTCTGCACCAGTAGAATCTACAAAAGGACGGCAGGACCAGGAATAAACATTCGCCAAAACACCAGAAATACCCAATGCCTTCTTGATCTGTGGGATATGATGTAGGCATACCTGTTCGAAAGCATAACCGCTCCAGGCTGTTCTACTTCCCGAATTGCGCATGTTACTCCAGAAGTTCTTATCCTGCCCACTGTTATTTGCCACAAAACGGGTATAGAACAATGAGTATAAGTCAGTTAACTGATATAGGGCATCCCTTTCACTCTTTCCTATGGTAGCATATTTCCTGATAAAATCGCATTTCTTCAGATTCTCCAGGATTTCTGATAACTGTCCACCGCCTTTCAGTTTCAACTCATCCATCAATTCCTTACGGGTCATCCCCTTCATTTTTTCAGAAAGCACCTCTACTATCTTGCGATAATGCTTGGAGTCATTAAAGAGGGAACGGAAGAGGAAATCAAATTCTCCACGTAATGGCGAATCCTGCGAGAAAAACAGTCTGTCGATGCACACATCTAACGGCACACCACGCTCCAGCATATCAAGATAATAAGGAATACCACCCAATATCATATACACATCCAATACCTGCTGGCGGGTAAGAGCAAGGCCTTTCAATTCGTTTAAGAACAGCTCTGTCTCGCCCAGAGAGAATGGAGCCAGATAGAGCTGCCGGGTAACGCGACCATACAATCCGCCCTTATCGCCTATAAACTTAGCCAACATCCACGTGGTGGAAGAACCACAGACGATAAGTTTCAGTTGAGGGACCATAGAAGCCCATGAATTCCAGAAATAACTGAAAGCTGCGATAAAATTGCTTTTGGGCGTATCCATCCAAGGCAACTCATCAAAGAACAGAACAATCGGTTCCTGCAGAGATAAGCCCGACAGATATTCACGCAAAGCAGCAAAAGCCTCAAACCAGGTTTTCAACTTGGGCACGGTCTGCTTAGCATACTGCGCCAACGCCATCCGAAACTGCTCCAGCTGTACAGCACGGCTCACTTCATACATACCAATAAAGGAAAAGGCAAACTGGTCGTTGAACATTTTTCGAACCAGAAAAGTCTTTCCTACGCGCCTACGACCATAGATAGCTATCAGTTCTGCCTTGTTGCTTTTACAACGTTCCAGAATGAGTTTCTGCTCATATTCACGTCCTATTATTCCGTTTGCATCCATAACTTTCTGATTTTATTTCATTTATACTAAATTTTATCGGTGCAAAGATAAACAAAAAAAATGAAATCTGCAAGGATAGTACCGCCCTAACTATCTTTTTTAACATAGTTAGGGCGAACCTATAAACGATAACACCGCCCTAACTACCCAAAAATAGCTGTTTACATATCGTCCAGCATTTTGATTGACCTTCATTCGCTCACTAATGAAGAAGTTTTCCCACAAAGCTCCCCCACATCCTGCCGGAGAGCAAGAGGTGCAAAGTTTTGCAAAATAGCATTACGTATTCCATTATCATAAAAGTAGAATTTCTTAGCACGTTTCAACTCCGTACGTAAGTTGCGACTAAAGCCATTCAACTTGAATATGATATAACACTTTTCGAGCAAATCAATGTACTTCTCTACCGTTTTATTATCTGTTCCTACGGTTTGCGCCAACTCATTATATGAAACTTCACTTGTAACCTGCAGTGCCAAGGCAGTAAGCAGCTTGGACAACAGGGCTGGGCGCCGAACACTTTCTAAATTCAACAAGTCCTTATACAGATAACTGTTAGACAAATTATACAGCAACTCCTTTGCATCCGTCTCATGATTCATGATATCTGGATAAGAACCATAAATAAGCCGATTCTCTAATGTTTGTTTTACACTAAGCAGTCCATGAGCCTTCATCAGTTCTCCTGTAGAAAAAGGGAAAAGATGGTACTCAAACTTGCGTCCTGTCAAAGGTTCGTTGAGCTTATTCTGCAATTCAAAAGAGGAGGAACCTGTCACCAAGAGTTGTACATCTGGGAAATTATCCGTGATTCGTTTCAAAACCATCCCGATATTCTCTACCCGTTGAGCCTCGTCTATCACAACAATAAGATTGTTGCCTATAAGCAGACGCAACTCAGAAGAATTTGCCTTTGCCAGCAACTCTCTTACTTCTGGTTCATCGCAATTCAACATAAGAGTAGGTTCATCACGATTCTCGAGCACCATTTTAAACAGCGTGCTCTTACCCACTTGTCTGGCTCCAATCACGATGATAGCCTTCCCGGAAAATATCCGGGCTTCAATTGTATCTTGTATTTGACGACGTATCATAAATATCCTTTCTTTTAAGTTATGAATCCTTCTTTCTTTCGGATGCAAAGATAAGGAAAAATAATCGTAATCCCAAAATTTATACCTATTTTTGGGATTACAATCCAAAAAAACATAGTAAATTTTGGGATTAGAGCGTTATTTCAACGTTTTTCACCGACCTTCTCCCCCTATCTCATGGGGGCAATATCAGTTTTGAAAACGGACATTAAAGGGGGTAGGCTTCCACATTCCATAAGAGAAAAGGGAGGGGAATTGCGGCAAGCATTCCCCTATATATAATAAGGTGTAAGCTCAGAAGTACAATCGGGAAAGGAAGAGGTAAACAGGCTTCAGCGGGAGAAAGACACACCTCTTCAACTACGTCTCCCAAAAGTTTAAGAAATGCTAAAAAGTCCCTTTTGGGGGCATTTTTCACTAAAAAAATACATTTTTTTGGCCAATTGATCCAAATCAAGGCAAATTTGAACCAATTTGAACCAATTCAGTTTCATTTATTTTATATATCTTTGCACCCAAATATGAGTTAGTTATCAACGTAAATTGATATTCTTAACGATTGCATAAAGTAAATGAAATTATTCTTATAGGGGATATGACTATACTACTTATCATATTAATAGGAATCGGAATATTTGTACTTCTCGGCATTCTAGGCTGGGGAATACAGCTTTTGGGATTTCTCGGAGGACTCTTAGGTGAAGGCATCACTGGATGCATAGGATGCTTCATCAAGTTCTTTTGGGTGATTCTGCTAATAGCTATATTTATTGCGCTGATACAATAACCAGTCATTTAATCTTAAAAACAATAACCATTATGACATATTGCAAGAAATGCGGCGCAATGCTGCAACCGGTAATGAAATTCTGTACGAAGTGTGGACAACCTATTGACTTGCAACCACAGGCTCCAACCCAGCCACAAGGAGTTAGCAAGCCTCAACGTCCTCAACCACTGAAAGCTATGGCTCCTCAACAGCCTATGAAGCCTCAACCTATGAGACCTCAAGCACCAGGTATGCCCCCAAAACCGATGCAGACTCAGCGCCCAGTAATGCCTCAGGCTCTACAGACTCCACAAGCCAGCAAGGGTATGTTCACCAATGCCGTTCGCTCTGTAGCAAACGCCATGACTGGTGGTGCACTCAATCGCCAGATTGCAGAAGAACAGAGAAGAGCCGTTAACCAGCAAGCTACTGAAAGCCAGTCGGAAATCCGTGATGCCAGAAATGCACAGCAGCAGGCTGAACAGGCACAGATTGCAGCCGAAAGAGAAGCTGAACGTAGCCGCGACCGCCGCAGTATGGAAGCTGTGGATGGTGTTGACGTGGTAAGAGGCAGAACCATCTGGAATATCCAACCAGGAGAAATCGCCCGCAAGATTAGCGAACGGGAACTCGACGAAATAGAAAAACTGAAAGGTATCATCGTTCAGGAAGGTTGCACCGCCATCATTTTTGCCAATGGTGAGCTGGTTTCAACCCTCTCAGCAGGTGCATACCTCTTTTATAAGTCTGTAGAAGAAGAGCAGGCTGCTATCAAGAATGCGGTAGAAAAGGCTGAGAAAGATATGGCTGAAGCCGAAAAGCGTGAACGAGACCGCAAGCGCCAGGCTGAGCCTACCTTCCGCCAGCTCGGTATCGTAGGAGAAGTAGGCCGTGGCTTCAACTGGCTCGGTCGCATCATCTTCGGCGAAAAGAAAGGTGAACAGAAAGAAAAAGCCAAGAAGCGCCAACTGGATTATGCCCGCATCTTAGCCCGCATCACCCAGGCTCCTATCCTGTCGGTCTATATCGTCAGCAACCGTTTCATCACCCTCACCTTTGGTGGAGCAATGAACGAGAATGGCGAACTTGCCTTTCAGCCATACACCATTCCGATGGGCATCCATGATGTGCAGATTGGAGTATCTCTCCAGATGAGCATCAGCGATATTCATACCTTCGCCACCAATTATCTTACCGACCGCAACAGCGTAACAACTAGAGAATTACAGCAGTTGCTCAATGGTACCATAGAAACCCTGTTGCGCCAGGAACTCCGCAACCAGAACTACGAGTCTGCCGGACTGACTGCAGAAACAGTAAATGTACTGAAAGAGAAAATCCGCCAGACGATCAACCAACAGGTATTCGGCATAGAATGCACTCAGGTTCTGAATATCACCGACAGCAACCAGGACTTTGAGCGTTTCCGTCAGGTAGAACGCCAGCTCTATAACACAGAGAAGGAACTCGACTTCATGCACCGCACCGGAGAGTTCCGAAACCGAATGGAAGTTGAGGCCAACTCCCAGCAGATTTCTTCTGCACAAAACGCCGAGGATTTGCGCCATGCCCTCCAGGGCATCAACAAAGACCAGTTGCTCCACGATGATGAGTTGGAGGAATTCGTCCAGATGCTCGAAAGTCAGAAGCGCATCCGCCAGGCTAAGACCCAGGAAGAGGAGTTCGAAGCCCTGGAAGACCTCCGCAAGAACCGTCTGGTCAAGCAGGAGGAAATGGAAGTGCTCGAAGATGAACTTGCACACAAGAAGATTCCTCGTGAGGAAATCACGGAAATCATGCGCATCCAGAGCCAGCAGAACATCGACACAGCCCGTCTCAAGGCAGAATGGGCACTCGATGATTCCCGTACCGACCACGACTGGGAACGTGAAGATCTGGAACGCCGCCGCAACTGGGGCATCGAAGATGAAGAGCGTGAACGCCAGTGGATGCTGGAAGAAAAGGAATACAACCGCGACTTCAACCGCAAGGCGAAGGAGGATGATTACGACTTCCAGCAGATGATGCGTCAACGCGAACTGGATAAGGAAGACCACCTCCTGGCACGCAACGAGAAACTGGAAGACGACCGCCTTGCCTATGAGCGCAACCGCCAGGAAAAAATGGACGATGACCAGTTGGAAGCCAACCGCCACCAGCGTCAGATGGACAAGCTGCAGCAGATGGCTCAGATGCAGGCACAGCTCGACCAGCAGAAATATCAGCACGAAGAGAACGTAGCCACCATTCAGAGCAATGAGCAGATGAATCGTGACAACCATTTCGCCAATATGACCGCCGAACAGATTCGTGCCGCACAACTCTCCCACCTCACCGGAGATGCACAGGTAGCTATGGCAAACGCCTATAACGGCGAGAAGGAAGCCGAAAACCTGCGACAGACTGCAGCAGAAAAGGAAGCAATGATGCAGCAGATGCTACAGATGCAACATGAGAACAGCAATGCCCAGATGGAAGCCATGATGAAGATGGCCGGCATGATAAAAGATACAGCCACCGGCATCAGCGGCGCCCAGCAAAGCCAGCAGCAACAGCGCATCAACCAGCTGGAAGAGGAAAACCGACGCCAACAGGAGCGAGTAGATCATACCCAGGATGTGGCTATGAACAACATCTCGCAAGTAAGCACTGCTGCCGCCAACAATCTGAACGCCTTCAATGGCGGACTCGGTGGAAATACAGCAGGAAGCCAAGCAGCTCCACAACAGGCAGCTCCTCAGCAGGAATTGATAGAATGCCAGTGCTACAACTGTGGACACACCATCCACATTGCACCAGGCACTCCAAACTGTCCAGACTGTGGCGCACCTTTCCAATGGTAAGCCCTCTCCAGAAAATGCAACAAGAAGTCTAAACATATAAAGTAATCAGACTATGAGCGATATTAAACTTGATGGTGATGCGGCTGTGGTAGGCGGAATCCATTCCGACTCCCACAATACGCAAAACAACTATAACACCTCAACAACAACCCATACCACCAACAACAGTACGGTTAACAACCAGACTGTATATGAGGCACAGAAGACTCAGACTGAGATCTATCAGCAGAATGAGACTCTCTTTCTGCAGGCGGTGCAGGAACGACTGGAGGATGGCAAGTTGGATAATCAGAAGTTGGCAGAACTCAACCAGTTGAGCATCCAATGGCATATTGCTCCCCTAAGAGCCAACCAGATCATAGATCAGGTACGTCAGAACATCCATATCCTGCAAGGCAGCAAGGGTAACGAATTCCTGGCAGAGCAGATTCTGACCGAGGTCTTCAATGCCATCCAGACCAACCATACCGACATTCTGAAACGCAAGTTCAACAGTCTGGAGCAGTTGTCACGTGTGATGACGAATGATAACAACATCCAGTTCTACTATCATCTGTTGCTTGCCTCGATGTACCCCGACAAGTGCGCCCTTGCCTTCTTCGGTTCCCGTACCGATAACTACTGGCAACTCTTCTGGACTCATGTAGCGTTCATCAAGACCGGCAATATCGACAATGCCACCGTGCTTCTGCCAAGAATGGGCGGTTTCGGTTGTCCGCAAGGCGACATCGCCCTACTGATGGCTCTTGATAATCTTGCCGACTACCACAAGAATGGAAAGCAGGATTACTACATGCAGCAGACCATCCAGTATCTCGACCAGGCCGTGCAAAACGGAATGAGTGAACCGCTAAGTGCCCTATGGTATGCCGTAAAGGAGATGTTGGAGGATAAGCCTCAGCCAGAAGAATGGTATCAGTTCTATTGCGACACAACCCTTTCGGAATTCATCCCGAAGGAGAAGAGCAAGATGGCTGTACCACCACAGATGCCTACACCTCCTCCGATGCCAAAGTTTAATGCCCAGAACGTGAAGCTCAATCAGATGAGAGGCTTCAATCCTCTGCAGGCAGCCAACAATATGGGACTGGGAAGCGTCAATGCGATCAGTCAGCAGCCTCAAATGGCAAGTATGCCGGGCAGTACAACTCCTCCCCCTATGCCGGGAGCCTCATCGGTTCCTCCTATGCCGGGAGCAGCCCCAGTTCCTCCTATGCCGGGACAAAGCAAGGCGGCTCCACAGCCGGAAGCCGTGCAGATGGCATCAGAAGCAAGAACAGCCGATGAACCAATCGACCAGCCCGACCCCTTGGAAGACCACTACGGCATCATCCTAACAGATGGCAATGCACTGGCTAGAAAATACGGTTGCTCCATCCAGGAAGTATATGATGTCTTCAACGACTTCATACAGAATGCCTACGACCAGCAGATGTACTGGACATTTCTCGACATCTCGCAATATGGACTGGATTCCACCCACGAAACTCCATCCTGGATAGAATGCAATGAAGCAGTATCCCGCTGCATCGCAGACAACAACCTGACAGCTGGTCCCGACCTACACCTATTTATAATAGGAGGTGACGATGTGATTCCTATCCCTCGCGTCGAAGACCCATGGCCGTATGGCGGCAAGCGAATCCCTACAGATACCTGCTATGCCTTCGAAGGCACCTATATCGTAGATTTGCTGGATAGTCGCGATTCAGACTTCACCGTAGGTTGCGCCCGCAACAATGTGGCTCGTCTGCCTTTGGAAGACGGTCAGCTCGATACGGATATCCGAAGCGACATCGGTGCCTACTTCAACATCAGTGGAATGTATGGCGGCGGTATTCCTGTTGGCAATGTTCTGATGATCAGCAACCGCGACTGGATTCCAGCCAGCTGCACGATGACCCAGCACCTGCCGCTTCTTTACAATACCGACGATCCTGAGCTGATCCGCAACGGAATGTATATCAGTCCGAAGCTGCTGACCGAAGATTCGGAAAGCCTCAGCATCTATTGCAAGTCTCTGGACAAGGCAGATATGCTGATGTTCAATCTTCATGGTGCCGATGCAGAGGGTATGTGCGGATTCTATAGTAAGGATGAAGCATTCAATCCTTCGCTCCTCAACCAAGGAAGGGCAAGAGTCTTCAATACCGTGGCTTGTTTCGGAGCCCGATATGCCGGTTACAAACGAAACGACTCCATGTTGCTCAGCGCCCTCTACGGAGGTGGCGTATTGCTCTATACCGGTTCGCTCATTCCTATTCCGATGTTCTCTAATGAGGAAACGGATGAAGCCCGCCAACTTCTGTTGAATCCGGGCACAGGCAGCGAGGTGCTGATGCGCCTCTATCCGCTCTATCAGTTCAAGGGTATGACGGGCGGAAAGGCGATGCTCCAGGCTAAGTGCGATTACTTCAACATGTGCCGACATGTAGAGGATGACTGTTTCTCTATGAGCACCGCCCTGATGTTCTGTCTCTACGGCAACCCGATGCTCCATGTCCGTCGCAGAGAATATGTGGTAGAATCTGCACTGCAGAATGATGCGATGCCACCAGCTCCAATCAAGGCCGACGGCTCTCCGCTCAAGAAGACCATGCGACAGCGCCTGCTGCAGAAGGATAAGAGCAACCAGTCTCTCATCGACCAGATTCGTGGTTATGTGGATGAGAATCTCAATGCTATCCGAAACATGGTAGAGCAGCATCTGTACCAGCAGCTGGGCTTGAAACCGGAAATGCTGGATAGCATCGACCAGGTAAGCCGACCTACCATCGACGGCAATTACGAAACGGGATATTCATTCAACTATCACGACGCAAACCGCCAATATGGAGCAGACACCTTCGTAGAAGTAGATGCCCAGGGCAAGACGAAGCGAATCTATACAACAAAATAATCTGTCCCCTACAAAGGGATTCTATAGTAAATAACAAAAATAATAACAATCATAAAAACTGAAACATATGGGATTTTTGGGTTTTAAATCTTCTAAGGAAGTAGAAGAAGAGAAAAGACAGGCTGCCGAGGAAGCAGCGAGAAGAGTGGAACAGAACAACCTGACCAACCTCAGCAACCTGAGCAAGGGAAGTCAGCTGAACTTCGCCATCCCTTATTTTGATGTCTTCGACCCACGTCTGCAAGATTATGGCGTACCAGTATCTGTACATGGTGCCGTAGTATATGCTATCGAGGACATGGATCTCTTCCATAGTGTGAACCGCAATGAGGGTTACAGCGACGAGACTTTCAAGAACAAGCTTCGTGGCCAGCTCACCAAGTTCATCAAGAGTGTAGTTAGCAATGCCCCTTCTGACGCTCAGATTCCTGTAGTTCAGATTGAGCGCAAGATTTTTGAGATTAGCGAACTCATCCAGCAGCGTGTTACTCCACAGGTGGAAAAGCTTTTCGGCATCACCATCCGCAGTCTCGACATCACAGGCATCAACGTAGATAAGGAGAGCCGTGGTTACCGTGAACTCAAAGCCCTCACTGCCGACCTGGAGAAGGAGCGTATGATGGCTCAGCATAATGCCCAGATTTCCAACTTCAACCTCAACAACGCCCTTCAGCAGGATATGCTCAAGAAGCAGTCTGAGCTGAATCTCGATGCCATGGGCAGAAAGCAGGAACTCGACCTTGGCGGTCAGGAGGAGTTGCAGCGCATGAACTTGGAGAACCAACGTGAAACCATGCGTATTCAGCGTGAGGAGATGCAGCGTGCTTCTCGTCTCCAGACAGAGCAGACCTTTATGGGTGCTCATCAGGCAAACCTCAATGCTGGTGTTCTCAACAATGCCACAGATAATGGCATCAATGCCTTCCGCCAGCAGACTATGGGTGGTATGAACAACATGGGTCAGATGGGCGGAGCTCCTCAGATGCCAGGTCAGAAAGGCATGGGTGGTGCACTTCAGATGCCGGGAATGGGTGCTGCTATTCCTCAGGTACAGTATTATATTGGCATCAATGGCCAGCAGTATGGTCCATGCGATTGGAACAAGCTCCAGCAGCTCGTTCAGCAGGGTCAGCTCACCCAGCAGTCATACGTTTGGAAGAATGGCATGGCGCAGTGGGAGTTTGCCGGCAATGTAGCAGAACTCGCTCCATTGTTCCAAGGCACCGCCCCACAGATGCCGGGAATGCCTCCTACTATGCCGGGGATGTAATTTCCAGGCAGCTATAATACAAACAAAAGTAAGAACATTAAATTTGTGATAATATGGGATTATTCAAAAAATTAGTCGGTGATATCGCAAAGACAGTAGGTGAAAGCCTGGAAGAAGTTTCAAACGAAGCCAAAAAGAGTTTCCAAGAGGCTCGCGAAGAGGTAAGAAAGAACATCCAGGAAGCAAAGCTGAATCAATCCAACTATGATGATGACGATGATGATGACAATTGGGATTATCCATTAACAAAGTTATCAGATGATGACGATGATATACGAATCCAGTTAGGCACTTTTAAAAATGGCGTTTTAACCATCAACGAGGGACATACAACTCTCGGCGAAGATGCCTTGGAGGGTTATAAGAAAATTAGAAAAGTTGTCTTCCCTTCAACCCTTAGAGAAATTGATGGATGTTTTTTCAGTGAGCATGGACATGAGGACTATCTTGAAGAGGTAGATTTCTCAAAGGTTAAATTATTGAAGGAAATTCCAGACTGTCTGTTTGAAAATTGTAAGAGACTTCAAGAAATAAACTTTCCTGAAGGAGTAGAAATAATAGATAGTGAAGTGTTCGATAGATGCACCAACCTCCGCAAGATAACATTTCCAAGTACCCTAAAGTCGCTCCAAAGCACAACCTATAAATGTAAGAATATCGAAGAATTGGATTTGTCCAAGGTTCATCTGTTGGAAGAAATTCCAGATAATTTCATTGGTGAAAATTGCAAGATTGAGACACTTGTTATTCCTGTTGGAGTTAAAAAATTGGGTTATGAATTTGCCTCAAGCAAGAGCATTAGAGAAGTATATGTGCCTTATACTGTTGAAGAAATCGGCACTCTCAATGATGACGAATACGCACCTGATGTGTATATCTACACCAATAAACTCACAGATATAGAAAGTCTGTGTGCCTATATAAAAACTCTGTATGTACCAGAAGAGTTATATGTCTACTACGCCGAGCTTCTAAAGGATGTTGACGATACAGAAGTTCGTCTTCGTAAGATGCCAGCAGACAAGTTAGATTTCTATGGAACACCTGTTCCACCACTTACCGAAGTGGCAGAAGAAGACATTCCTGCTCCTCCGCTTCCTAAATTGGATCAAGACATAGAGACTCCTCCTGCAAAAGAGGAAGAGACACTGGATACCCAAGAAGAAACAGGGAATATCCAGGAAGAATCCGAAGAGATTCCAACTATACAGAAGTCTCCTGGCAACCTATTCTCTGATGGTCTTGAGGAACTCATCAATTCTGTAGCAGAAAGCGATGAGCTGACAGACAAAAAGAAGGAAATTGTCTTGCGCCGTGCTGTCAAGGAGGGAGAAGATCCCGACGAGGTAGAAATGGTGCTTGAGGCAAGATTCTACGAGAAGCATAATTAATACATATAAAAGAATATAATAACAAATAAATTTATCTACTATGTACAACGAGAAGTTAGAAGCACTCATCACTGCAGCATTGGCAGATGGTGTATTGCCTGATAAAGAGAAGAATCTTCTCTTCAAAAAGGCCGAGGCCATGGGCATCGACCGCGACGAGTTTGAACTGGTACTTGAGGGTCGTCTTGCTAAGCGCAAGAAAGAAATGGAAGCACAGGATCCTCAGGCAACTAAGCCTGCAAAGAAGGAAGGTGCAATTCCACAGGAGCTTGATGACCTCATCAAAGAGTACCTTACCGACGGCATCATCTCTGCCAAGGAGCGTCTGGTGCTTTTGAACAAAGCACAGGCTCTGGGTTTGAATGTTGACGAGGTTGATCTGTACATCGATGCACAGCAGCAAAAGGCAGATCAGGCAGTAGCTGCTGTTATGAACCAAAGAAAAGGAAACACATGCCCTTACTGTGGAGCTCCAATTCCTCTTCTAGCAGACAAGTGTCCATCTTGCGGTCAATTCATCACACCAGAATCAAGCAAAGACTTAGAGGAAATTTTCAATCATCTAGAGGATGCACTGGTTAAATTCAAGTCTTGTGATAATACAGCCGAAAGCCAAGCTAATGTTGAGCGCTATATTCGCAAGGCAAAGATGTACTATAGCAACAATCCTAAAATCAAACTTCTGCTTCAAGAAGTAGAGAATGAGATTGAAGATGCTAACGAAAGAGAAGAAGAATCTAAGCGTAAGGCTTGGAATGTTGTAAAAATAGAAGTAATTATAGCTATTATAATAATTATCATTTGCGTAATAGGTGCTATAAATAGCCCTGAAAGACATGGACTATTTGGTAGATATTATAAAGATAACGATGAATGGATTGGGGGCATAATTTTTACAGTAATAGGATTTGCAGGAATAATAACTATTACTATAAAAAAATTCTGCCTAAAAGAAAAGATTAACTTCGACTTTAATAAATTAATGCAAAAATGAAAAGAACTATAATTTACGTATTCGGTCCTAAGCGCCTTTTTTCTCAGTATTTCTCGAATACTGAGTTAAATCAGCAGGATGGTGGTTGGCTTAAGATTGGCCAGACTTCAGAAACCGACGACAATAGAGACAAATGGGAATGCGCTATGGGGCGAATCAATCAAGAGGCTCATACGGGCATCCCTGAGGTGTGTCAGCTTTTCGATGTGTTTGAGTATCCAGAAATGAGCGGTAACGTGGATGACAGAATCCGCGACTTGCTGACCAACGATATGTATTGTCTGGAGTGTTCAAAGATGCATAACCAAAGTGTCGACAAATACGAGGTTAAAGCAGGTCGTGAGTTTGTTTATGGCGTAACTCGCAATCAGGTGCTCAATGCTGTAGCAAAGTTTGAGCGTGATCTTATCTTAGATTACTATGGCAAGGATGGTTTCGAGGACTTTATGGAATTGATAAAGCACAATAATTCTGGAGAGTTACCTTTCGAGCCTGTAACAGAAGGTGCACCTACTGACGCTCCTGCTACCAGCAACGAAGCCCCTGACGCCAATGTTGTATGGTGCAACACCATTTGGGAAAAAGTCATTGAAAGAGTAAAAGACAAAGTGCAATCACACATTAATAACCCGATGGGACGCCCATATATCGGCTTCAAGTCACCAAACCACGAAGGCTTCGCATATGATTGTGGCTACAGCGTTCGCTACAATACAGTCACAGTGTCTATATATACAACAAATGGTGAAAAAGCTAAAGATTATATGCAGAATTTCATTTCCAACAATAATGTACTTTCTCAACTGCCAAACCTGAAGCAAAGACCAGGTGCAAAACAAGATGGCAAATGGATATGGCTTGCAACAGACACTCTGGACAAAACAGATGAAGAACTGGTAAATTGGTTTGTAGATACCATATTAAAGTTTTATAGCATATTTGAAAATATAGAGGGGCAGTAAAATAACTATTTGATTTAACGACTCTATTCAAAGAACAATTTAACAAATAGCCCTCTTTTCAAACAGAGCGAATTCAATAATCAAGCGCCAATACTTTTTTCAAAATATTGGCGCTTTTTTTGAAATTTTCCCTTCATATTACTATATTATAAAGGTATAACTAAAAAGAAAGAATAAAATGGCAAATAAAATGTCTATATGTATTATCAAATACACCTATACTCGATATGTAGGGGTGGATATCGAAAAATGTACTCGGGGACTATTCGAGTATGTGAAGGAAGAGTTTGGGGAGTTTCAACCACAAATGTCAGAGCCTGGAACTATACCTGATATGCCAGACTATCTGGACATCGTGCTCTGCAAAAAGGACGGAAGTATCTTCTACGAAATGGATATCCAAAGAGTGGTCATCGCCGAACTCCAATAATAGTTCTTTGGCGTATAACCGAAAAGATTATCTACTGTGAAATTCAGATTGACGGCATCCAGGAATCGCTGCTGAAGCGTGAACTTCCACAACTGATAACTGCTGTCATGCTTCTTGATGTTCGTATCAGGAGAAGACAGTATCTGCCTGACAGAGCGGCATTGATGCGATAGAACGAACAGAGCTGACGGTCGTAGTCGAGACGCCAGGTTGCAGAATGCGGACGAGGCTGGGAGAACTGGGAATCTACGCTTCTGCCACCCACATGGAGATAGCTGTAGTCGAGTTTTACACCTAGTCCCATATCCGAACGGTACTGGGCACTGAAGTCGATACCGCTCACCTCTACTCCATCCTCGTTGCAATAACGCGAAGCCACATCCGGCTGACCGGTTCCCGGGGTATAATCGGCACAATCTTCGGTAGTGATGCGCTTATCATACTTATTATAATAGCCCATGAGAGTAAGACTATACTGACCAGTAAAGAAGCCAGCATTCTTCACCTTTCCGGTATGCTCCAGCGCCAGGTTGTAGTTGTTGCTCTTCTCCGGCTTCAGATCCGGATTACCGTAAATCATCTGCATACCTGCCATATCAAAGTTCATATACATCTCCTTGAGCGTTGGGGCACGGAATCCGCCGGCATAGTTGGCACGGATGGAGAAGCCCTTCCACTTGGTCATCAGAGCCAGACGACCGGTAGTGGCATGCTGGCTGGATGCAGAGAAGTAATCATGACGAAGACTTGCCACGATGTTCAACCACTGCAAAGGATTGTAATCGAACTGGGCGAAGGCATCACATGAATTCTGATTCTTTGATTCATTATCCGCAAACTGATAGGTGGTAAGATAATCGTTCAGGAAATCTGCACCTACCGTCAATGTATTCTTGCCGAAGATATGGGAATAGAGGGCACGGACGGTGTTCTGACGGTTGGTATAATCGTGGTCGTGAGTACGCTCATCATTCACATATCGAGCCTTGTCATACTGGTCGAAGCCGTAAGAAATCTCCAGATTATCATTCTCCGAAAGATTCATCACGGTCTTCAGTCCGGCAGAATAATCCATGTAATGATCATCATAGTTGCTGCGCTTGCTGATACGATTGAAATAACCGCCACGACCTATCAGCTTACCTTCTGAGAGCTTGTAGGTAAGACGCTCCTTCACATTGAAGGTCTCTCCACCATAGATATGGAGGATGTTAGATTCTGTATCGAAGGACTGGTGAGCTGAACCTCATCCGATGTGGTGCGCTGGATGCCGGTCTGCGAATTCCATTTTCCGGCATTGAAGCTGAAGCTTCCACCGTGGCGCCACTCCTTGTTGAAGTCGTTGTAGCGGGTATTGACATTGGCAGTCCAAGGCTCGCTGTTTTCACGGGAGATGATGTTGATGACTCCGGCTACGGCATTGGCGCCATAGAGCGCCGAAGCAGCACCCTTTACTATCTCGATACGTCCAACATTATCCAAGTTCAGACGACTATAATCTACATTATCCATAGTTTCACCAGCCAATCGCTCGCCATCTACGAGGAAGAGCACGGCGTTTCCGCCGAAACCATTCATATTGAGCGAAGTCTCCTGATTCATGGCATAGCCGAATTGCAAACCCGGCATCTGCTCGGTGAGGAGGTCCTGGATATTGGTAGCATCAGCTATCTTGATATCATTGGCGGTAATCAGACGGGTTACCACAGGAGCATCCTTCAAAGCCTTCGGAGTTCGGGTTGCGGTAACTACCACCTGATCAAGGGCTGTAGCATCCGGTTGAAGGCGAAGCACATGCTGGTCACCTTTTCTCTCATCCGCTTTCAGTACGAAGGTCTGAGTCTGATAGCCCACAAAGCTCACCTTCACTCTCACCGCTCCATCCTTGCTGTAAGGAATGCGGAAATATCCGTCTTCATCAGTTGTTACCCCACCCTTTGCATGCAAAATCTGGACGGTAGCACCCGCCAGAGGTGCGCCCGAATCATCGAGCACCCTACCCACGACATCGCCCTGGGTTTCGGCTTTCAGATTCAGGCACAATCCGCAAAGGATCAGGAATAGTGCGAATATTTTTTGTTTCATCGAGTTATATCAAAGTTTATCCAGAAACTATTCTCTTATTTTGTACAAACAAACTTACCAATCATTGGCATAGGCATTTTGCCATACTGCACAGAATAGTTGACGGTCAGGGTTTTGTCCTTCAATGTACCATGCAAAGTAACTGTGTACTTCTTCTCTGCACCATTCACGGTAATAGTACCTGCATAGTTCTCCTGAGAGAAAGCATAAGCACCGTTAGAACCGGAAGCCTTCACAGCAGGTACCTCCAGAGCAGGAAGAGCCATCATACCCTCGCCACAAGCTGGCAATGTAACCTTGACTGTAGCATCATCTACAGCCTCAATCTTCATGGTAAGGTTATCGTATGTAGAAGCCGTGCCCATTACAGTCATATCCAAACTTCCGGTATAGGTACCCGCAATTTCCTTTGCCGCAGCTACTGCTACAGGATCATCATCGCTGCTGCAAGAGCTGAATGCTACACACATAGAAACCAAAGCCAACATCATGGCCATCATTGTCTTAAACTTTTTCATTTTTCTTTATTTTTCTTTTAGTTACTATAATATTTTCTGTTTGAGTGGATTTGCAATCCCCGATTATTTATCTTCCGGAACATAGATGATTTCGCCATTCTCCAACTGGTAAGCAATGCCTACCTTCTTTCCCTTGTTGCCCGACTTCTTACTCTGGTCTTCAGAAGGGGTATAGCGATTTATCTTCTGTCCATCCTTGGTAATGATTTCCATATTCTCCTTGCCAGGGTTCTTCACCATCGTGAAGTTATCCTTGCTGAACATTTCCGTCATATTATAGCGCGAAACGAGTGCCACCATCAGGGCGAGGGCAAACACCATCGCCACATCGAAGAGGTTGCTCACTACGCTCATCGGATCATCATCCTCGCCATCATGCGCAAGCCTATTTCTGCGTCTCTGTCTCATAAATTATATATCTTAACTTTTTTACCTTTTTACTTTTTTACCTTTAAAAGCCTTTTTACTTTTCCTCCAAAAGGTCTGCCATAAACTCGAGGTTGCTCATATCCTCGGTGTACCAGCGGTTCTTGGTCTGCTTGGTTACGAAACCGATGGCAGCAGAGAACAGGCCACTACGGTGGTAGCGAAAGCCACCTGCATATTGTAAGCCATCGAAGCAATATCGCCGGTAGAAAGACCTACCAGGGCAGGACCCATCGGAATCAAGGTACCCATCAAACCGAGCATCGGACCCATCTTCAGGAGTGTAGAAGGAAGAGAAAGATCCTTCTCAACAAACTGGGCATACTGGTCGAGGATGCGGTTCACCTGCGCCTTGCTCTGACGGTTGTCCACGAGTTTCTTCATATAGGATACGATGACAGCCTGCTTGTTCTTTGGCAAGCGATCGCCCAGGGTATCGATGTTATCGAGCGTCAGGGTGTTCATCTGTTCACGAATCTCCGCACCCGACTTGCGCTTTACAAGATACTGTCCGAAGAAACCTCCAAGGAGCAGCAAGGCTCTGAGGAAGAAGAAAATCAACAAAATAATCACAGGAACCAGCATGCCTGTGGAAATCCAAAACAATACGTCTGATATGTAATTCATTATACTCTATATTTTTTAATTTGATAATTGTAAATTGCCCATCCTATCGCCATTCCTACGATGACGATGGCGATAACGCCGAGAAGCGAGAGGGCATCGAAACTGTTGAATCCTGCCACCGCAGTCCTGCCATTCACCGTACCGATGATGCCCATCAATCCGAGCAGCACCTCTACCAGAAAAAGCAGTTCCAATCGGATTGGTCGCTCCGGCAAGAGCCATCTCAAACCATAGGTGAATACCGGCGTCAAGACCAGCAGCACTACGGCAAGCACCCATGCCACTACCTGGAACGATACGCTGGGAAGCAGGAAGATGGTCATCACCAGAACGCTGAACAGCACTGGGAAAACCAGCAAACCCGGGAAGTACTTCAGGAAGATGAAGAACACCCATTTGCGGCGACTCACATGTTCCGAAGTCTTCAGATCTACGTGGTGCACACAGAAAAGCATCATGAGTGCCACATCGATACTCAGCAGCACCGCCATATCGAGCATCAGCTTCTGGTCGGCTATCCAGGCCGCAATCTGCGTCTTCGACTGTTCGATGGCAAGTGGCCAGGTCATTCCCACGAAGAAGGCTACGAGCACCGAGATTATCATAATCTCCTTCACTCCGTGGAAGGTCTGCTTCAGCACAAAACTGAAGCAAACCAATATCATCATTACTAAAACTAATGTCTCCATTTCTATTCAACCATATTCTTTCTTCTTCTGCGAATCAGAATCGCCAACATCACGAATGCTACGATGACGATGACACCTACTACGATGCCGCTCACCACAGTGGTGGTCTTTTGAGCTTCCTCATTCAGCGTCTCCTTCTTCATCACCATACCCTTGTCGCTGCTGTTCTTCGCAGCCTCAGCGTCGCGGATCTGCTCTACATTCTGCTGATATTCCTTGGCAGAAGCAGCATCGGTCTTGCTGGCGATATAATTGCGCAGCTTGGCATTGTCGCAGACAAAACCGGAGCATGAAGGCTTATACTTGTTCACGGTCTCGGTATGGAGCTTGGCGATATCCTTGAGCTGCTGAGGAGTAGCCTTCCACATACCCTTGCGGGCACTCTCCATCATCACGGCGGTCATCTCCATCAGCGCAGCCGGATTCTGCTTGTCAAAGAACTCCTTGGTTCCGAGATTGTACTTGTCCTTGACATATACATTATAGATCTCATCCCACATCTCCTTGTCGATTGCCTTTGGCTTCATCACATTCCAGCCGTAGGTATTGGTTACGATTTCGGCGAATGTGCTGGCACTGCTGGCTCCACCCTTCATCTTCTCCTTGATATAGGCTGGATTGAAGATGGTGGTTCTGCCCTCGATGCCGATAGCCTCCTTCACCTCCTGCATTCTCATATTGCTATGGTTGCGATAGTCGGCGAGATAAGCATCTGGATCCTTACCGGTTACGTTGCGCACTGCAAGGTTCATACCTCCCATAAACTCATATACGTGGTCGAGACTCAAAGCGCCCCAAGTGTTGCTCTGTCGTGGCTGAACTACCACATCAGTACGAGTCAGCGCTGCCTCGAAAGCAGCCTTGCGAACGGTCTCCCAGTTCTTCTCATCACCGTAGTAGGCACCCATATTGTTCATATAGACCTCGGCTATCTGACTCTCCTTATCCCAGCGGTCGCCTGCGGTTACCATCTCCTGGATACCGGTACCATAGTTGCCGTTTACGCCACCAAACACTCGATACATACTTACCTCGCGTGCCTCCTTTGGCGACATGCCCTTCTCTACGAGTACCCGTTCGGATTCGGTAACACCGGCTTTCACCAGGTTGTCATACTTGTCACCCTTGGCATTTGCCGCCATCTCAATCGCCTTGTTGATGAGGAAGAGACGGGATGCTGCCAGGTCGCGGAGCTGACCGGAAGTCTGAACCACGACATCGATGCGAGGACGGCCCAACTGCTTGGATGGGATGAGACGCAGATCGGTAACACGGCCGAAGGCATCTCTTACCGGTTCTACACCGAGCATATAGAGAATCTGGGCGATGGTAGTACCCTCTGTTTCGATAAACTCGCTACTCCAGAGCGTGTAGCTTACCTTACGAGGATATTCACCCTTATGTCGCTCGCAATACATCTTGATGGTATTGTCGCAAAGTTCCTTTGCCTTCTCCCAGGCATCCTCCGAAGGTGTATTCTCCACATTGATGGAGAAGAGGTTTCTACCGGTAGGCAGGGTGTTCGGATTCACAATCAGATCACCACCAGGAGATGGAGCGGTAAAGCCGCCATTCAAGGCATTCATCAGAGAAGACATCTCGTTGAGCGGACTCTGACGGAGCGCCTCCGAATACTTGCCCACATTCTGCAAGGCATGCTCTACGGTAGTAATTGCCTGAGCCAGATGAATCTGCTGACGGGTATATTTAGGTGCTTTCGACATCATCATACCCTTATCTTTAGAAGATTTCTGAGGTGCTTTGCCCTTGCCGGCTTTCGCCATCTTCGCCTTCTTCAAATCCTCCTGATACCATTTCTGGCCCTTCTTGATGGCTTCCATCATCTTGTCAGGGAAGCGACCGGTCTGCTCCATCTTCTCAAAAGCCTCACGACTCATCTGCGGAATCTTCTTCTTATGAGAAACCTTGGCAGCACGGAGCTCGCTTACCGTACGGTGGTCCACCCTCTTCGGCTTCGCCTCCTTCGCTCCACCCATCTGGTCTGCCATCTGCATCATCATCTGGATAGGATCCGGAGCAGCCTGCATCGCCTCTACCTTACGCGCCATCTGGAGTTCGGAAGGAGTGATTCCTACATAACGGCAGATGTATTCATCAGAAACCGAGGCTGAACCCAGAAGCTGGGTCACAGTGTTGCGTGCCTTGCTCAGATAGAGACGGTCGAAAAGCTGCTTGTGCTTCTCCACACCCTCCTGAGCACGACCTTTCAGTTTATCTACTGCCAGCATTCCGTAGGCAATAGGATCTGTAGCCATCGCATAGACACTGGTGCGGACATCATCGTTATCGTATGGCACACCCAGAGTATAGAGCTTGCCGGTAATCTTTTCGTTTGCCAACTCTTCCGCAAATTCTCTACTCTCGCGATTTCATCTGCAGAATAAGGCTTGTTCATCTGCTTGGCATCGAGACCCAGTTCTCGGGCGATTCCCATCTTCACGGTCAGCGCCTTCACTTTCAGCGACTGTTCGGCAGATGCCTTCTTTTCGTAAGACTGGATGGCATCGCTCAACTGCTTATAGGTCTGTCGCAATTCGCTCTCCTTAAAAGGAGGAGTGAGATAGCTCTGGGTCTGGGCATAGGTACGGCGCTTGGCAATCATCGCCTCGCCCACATTGCCGATGGTATATATATAAAGATGTGGAACCACACCAATCAATCGGTCACTCCAGTCGTTGCTGTCGAGCGCCACCTGCTTTCTCGGGGTATATTCCAGCGAACCGTGGGTTCCGAAATGGATAAGTGCATCGGCACTGAAACCATAACGAGCCCAGAGATAAGAGGCAACATAGGTGTAAGGAGGTGCCTGGTCGGTGCCATGCACAATCTTGAAGGAATCGCCTCCCACGCCTGCCATCACCTGTGGAAGCAGAGCCACATTACCAAACTGCAGTCTTGCCACCGCCAGCTTACCGTCATCGGTAGCCATATATTTGCCAGGGAAGGAACCATAGAGCTGGTTCAGCTCCTTAATCATCTTCTTAGACAAAGCCTTCTGGGTCCATCCGGCAAACTGCTGGGCAGTAACCAGGGCTGGATGTCCCGACTGGAGGAATTGGGTATAGGCTCCCTCTGCATAGGTTCCGAAGACGGCACCCTGAGCCTGAATCATCTTTGCCAGTTCCTGAGGATTGGCAGGCAACTTGCCTACATTGTATCCCTCATTCTTCAAGCGAACCAGGAGATTGTAGAGCGATGGAACCACTTCCATTCCCGAAGCGGTGAGTGCATTCTGACCGGGACCCTTGAAGTAGAAGATGGCGATACGCTTACTGCTGTTCTTCTTGTTCTTCAGATTCACATAGCCCTGCACGCTCTCTACGAAACTTTCCATTCTGTCTGGGATGCCGTAAACCTCCTGCAAGCCCTCCTTGTTGATGCGCTGTCCGAAAACCACGTATGGACGGATGGCACCATCAATCTCCGGAGTCACGATGCTCTGCGACATGAAACCGCCGTTCATTCCCTGCTTGTCGTTCTCCCAATCGGTGGTCAAGCGGTTGATATTAAGAGGTGAGAACAGAGGAATATTCTTCTGCTTCAGAAACTCTACGAAGTAATCGCCCAACCTGCCGTGCGCCATATTCACTACGGCATTCGCCTGGATACTGTCGGCATGATGACCGGCGATAAAGCTCTGCAGCTGGTTGATGCGATACACCATGAATCCCTTCTTCTCGAAAGCCTTCTCCATATCAGGAGCCGCACCCATAAAACCGGTGAGCAAGATGGTAGGAGCACCTTTCTTATATAATCCGTTCTTCGCCAGGAAGGCATTGTACTCACGGATGCTGTTGAAACCCAGCTCATCACCCTTTTCATCCTTCGGGTCGAAATGAGTCAGGAGATAGTTTGGTCGCTCATCCACACGTTCCGGTTCTGGAGCCATGAACTTCTTTCCGTCGATAAATTTGCGGATGTAAGCGAGCATACTGTGATAATTCTTCTTGCTGCCGTTCTCGATGTACTGTATCAGATAATCGGCATCGAAATTATCTACTGATACGATATTGTTGGCTGGGTTGGTAGCAGCATGAGTCAGGGTCGGCACCTTGTAGGAAGCCTCTTCCAACTGCTTGCGCTGGTTCTCGTCGATTCGGAGTCCCATACCATTCACGATAATCATATCGTAATCATCCAGATGATCGAAATCATCGGTCGTGATCTCACTCAGTTTAATCATCGCATTGTCGTTGGCATGCGAAATCTGTCCCAGCGCAATAGCCTGATAGTTGAGGAAAGCGATGCGGGTAGTACCCACCCAGGCAGAGTAAGCCTTCGCCAAACCTCCCAGAACAATCACGGCCAACAAGGCCAGGAAGATGTGTTTCTTTTTAATCTTTCTGATTTTTCCTAATCCTTTTTTCATATCTATTCCTTTTTTCAGGCTGCAAAGGTAAGACTTATTTAGAAATTGTACAATACCGAGAAATTGTGATTTTCACATTTTTTATACTTAGAATTAGGTATCAGGTTAAACGCATAGATATAGTCTGTACTAATAAATAAGTAGTGTTTTCAGGACTTTTTCTTTCATTTCAGCCCTCAAAAAGAGGAATTATTCCGAAATATGTAGAAAGAGCGTGATCACCATTACGGCAATCACGCTCTTTCTACTTATAAACATAAAACATTACGAAGATGAAAGAAAAGCTTAGCAAACCTTCTTCTTCCGCTCACAATAGCGTTCGCATTGGGCGCAGATGTCATATCCCAGCATGGCACCCAAGATGAAATCCTCCTCCGGCGTAAGCTGGCACAACGGTTTGGTGATTATCATGCGGATAGCATCCAGACATTCTTTCTTACCAAAGAAGAGATTCAGACGGTCGTTGCCAACCGGCTGGATGATATAATCAATGTTCTGACGCTCTAATCTAGTTATGGCAAAAGACTCATATTTCTTGTTGAAGGTGTAGAGCACCAGGCGGCGCACGCCCTTCTTATATTCATATATATGATTCATCAGAACCTTCAAATCTACTGGTGTTGCGATTTCCTGCTGCATACTATCCGAATTTATCTGTTTTTAAACCAAGAATCAGAGAATTCCATCATTCTCCAATTCTTGAAAAATATTTTTGTAAAATTATAACGCTGGCTTGATGTCCTCGAGCCAGGCATCGATACGCTCCTCTGTCTTGTCGTCCTCGTTCACCTCGTCGAGTGCGAGTCCCAGGAACTTGTCGCCATCAATTGCCTCACTGTCATCATAGGTGTATCCGTCAGTAGATACGCCAGGCAATACGGTAGCGCCAGTCTCAACGGCAGCATCATAGAGTTCCTTCATGCCGCCACAGAATGTATCAGGGTAAGACTCGCTGTCGCCACAACCAAACAGGGCCACAGTCTTGCCAGCCAAGCCGGCACTCTTCAATGTCTTCATGCCATCATACCAGTCATCCTGCATCTCGCCGGCTCCCCATGTAGAAGTACCGAGAAGAAGATTCTCATGACTTGTGATAGTAGCGTCATCGATGTTAGCTACATCTACAGCTTCCACGCCCAACTTTGAGGCGATGGTTTCGGCAATCGACTGGCATGAGCCAGTAGAAGAGCCATAAATTACGATTGTTGTTTTCATTTGTCTATATTACTTTTAGTTACATTTATTTTCGGGTGCAAAGATACGCCCTTTTCCCGTAATCTGCAATACCTAAAAATGATGGTTTCGCAGAAATACCTAAATATGGGGATAGATAAAAAGTTTTAGGACGATTCATCCTAAAACTTCTCTAATTTCAAAAGTTTTAGGACGATTCATCCTAAAACTTTCTTAAATATTCTACTTTTAGGATGATTTATCCTAAAAAAATAGTATCTTCGCAGCAAATATATAATCAAAGAGCAATGAAATGATATGAAACGAATAGAAAGAACGGAATATCTCAATAAACTGATCGCTTTCAAAGACAAGTCTCTTATCAAAGTGATAACCGGCATTCGCCGTTGCGGTAAATCCACCATTATGGAGATTTATCGTGACTGGCTTAAGAGGCAAGGTGTCAGTGCCGACCAAATCATCTATCTCAATTTCGAGGATTACGACTTCTATGAACTTCGTAATCCACATAACTTATACGCTTATATCAAGCCATTAATTCATCAAGACAAGATGACTTATATCTTCTTTGATGAGATACAACATGTGGAAGATTTCCCAGACATCATCAACAGCCTCAACCTGAAGCCAACAGTAGATCTCTATATTACGGGATCGAATGCCTATATGCTGTCAAGCGAAATCGCCACGTTACTATCCGGAAGATATGTGGAAATCGCAATGCTTCCCCTTTCATTCAGAGAGTATGTTGAAGGTATCGGAGGAACCGACAATCTTCCCAAAGCCTATACAGACTACATCACAAGGAGCAGTTTTCCATATACCCTTGAACTGGATACTCCCGCAGAAATCAGCGACTACCTGAATGGCGTATATAACACCATTGTAGTAAAGGATATCATGAGCAGGAAGAAGTTACCCGATGTCATGATGCTGGAAAGCGTTATCCGTTTCACAGCCGACAATATCGGCAACATCCTATCCACCAAGCGCATAGCCGACATCATGACTGCCGATGGAAGGAAAATAGACCAGAAAACCGTAGAACGATATCTGACCGCACTCTGCGAAACCTTCTTCGTATATGAAACCAAAAGATACAACATCAAGGGTAAGCAGCTGCTCAAGACATTGGGTAAATATTATCTAGTAGATATCGGTTTGAGAAGAATGCTCCTAGGTTCCCGCTCATTCGATGCCGGCCGCATCCTGGAGAACATCGTTTATCTGGAACTACTCCATCGCCAGCAGAAAGTATATATAGGAAAGATGGATAATCTGGAAGTAGATTTTGTAGCGATTGATGAAAACAATATCACGTATTATCAGGTAGCTGCTACCGTTAGAGATGAGACTACCTTAAAACGTGAATTGGCATCTCTGCAGCAGATCAATGACCAATATCCTAAGTATATCCTTACACTTGATGAAGACCCTACTGCCGATTACAACGGTATCAAGAGAATCAATGCCCTAAGATGGCTGATGGGAGAAATAGGATAGCCTATATTTCCTCAGAGTAACACCATAATATATAAGGCACAAAAATGATAATTCGATGAAAGATTTTGCAGCGATAGATTTCGAAACGGCCACATTGCTCTACGGCAGCGACATCAGCAATGCCCAGCGCATCCTCTTCAACATCTATACCTCCAGCAAGCACCCTATTCTTCGTTATTGGAACACCGGGTTCAAATGCGAGGAAGAGATAGATGCCTTCTTCGATGAATTGAATCCTGACATCAAGGTTATTTGGGGTCTTTCAGATGATGACAGTCTGGATGAGGATGCCAAAGTCACCATTCTGGCAACAGGTCTCAACAACGAGCTGGCAGATGAAATTCAGGACAATCCTGTCACAACCACCAAGGATGAAGATGATTACCAGAGAATTATCGACAAGCTTTATCATCCGATACGTAACAACTTCCAATCACATGGAAAAGAAGATTCCCCAAAAGGATATTCCAGCAGAGTCCTCAAACACAGAATCTGCAGACATCCCTGATGAGGAGCCAGCCCCACTCTTCACCCACCGAAGCTCCGCCAGAAGAATCTCCTGTCGTAGAAAGAAGAGCCCCCAAAGCCTGTCATTCAGCAAAAACCACCAACCTTGGCGAAGAGGATAAGAGACAGACAGACTGAAGAAAATTGCTGAAGATTTAGACATCATTACGGAAGATGAATAGCCTTTGCTGATACAAAAAAATCCTGCTGGCAATGATGCCGGCAGGATTCTGCGTTTTATCTACCTAAAGATGTCATTTATTTTATCACCCAATCCTCTATGCTTCGCTGGTCTTCCGAGAAGTTAACACCCACTTTCACTACCTTCCGTCCATCATCGGCAAAAGCCTTAGCATAGTCCTTATCGCTGATTTGCGCCATGGCGATGTCGGCAGACTTCTTATATTTTAACTCAAAGATAAAGATACTCTTATCCGTCTTGAGCACAAGGTCAATTTTTCCATCCGAAGTGGTATGCTCCACCTTCACATCTTCGCCAAGCATAGTGAAGATGGTGAACATCACGGCTTGATAGTGACGCTCATTATTGTTGATAATCGTATATGGGAACTTATCGTAGAATGCCTTTAAGTGAGGCATAAAAGGCTCCCATATCGTCATTGATGAGCACATTCTTTTTATAAGCATATACGATTGCATCAAGTTCGCCTACCTCTGAAGGGGTATAATATTGGCAAAGACTTTCTGAAAAGCCTTGTCTAACTTCTTGATTAGGAAAACTGAGGTAATACATATCTAACTGCTTGTCATATCCCTTAATCGTAAGATACCCACTTTGGAAAAGGACTGGCACAGGGTCAGTAATAGTCTCAGTAGGAACATCGAAGCGTTTTGCTCTAGCCCAGATATCATTTAAGTCCATCATGTCCAAATTCTTCTGCTGCATCAGTTCTATTAAGAACGTAGGCGTTCCAGATGTAAACCAATAGCTATTAAACTCCTTATCATCCAATGCATTGATAATGCTGTAAGGATTGAAGATATCCTCGCTATTGATACTGAAATGGTAGCCATCATAATGCTGCTTGAGTTGCTCTAAGGTCTCCTCATAAGTAAGCCCATTATGTTCAGCCATCTCCTCGATACCCTCACGGAAATACTGAGTCAATTCACTCTTGGTTATACCACAACAGCTACTGTATTCATCCTTCAACGTGAGAATCTTGAGATTATTCAACTCGCTAAAGATGCTGAGCTGGCTAAACTTGGAGATGCCTGTGATGAATACAAAGCGAATATTTCCCTCTTGCTGCTTCAAGGGGCTGAAGAAATCTCGCATAATGTTGCGGATGGTCTTCTGTAAGTCTTCGTCACTGACAGAATCATGCATTGGAGCATCATATTCATCGATGAGAACGACTGCTTGTTTACCTGTTTGAGCAGCTGCTGCAAGCAAGATGTTCTTAAGACGACCTCCAAAAGACTTCTCATCTATTGGATTAACCTTTAAACCATATTTTTTCTCTTCTACTTCTAGTATTCCGTTTAGAATTGAATATGTATTCTCCAAGCTATAATACTTACCACAGCTCAGATCCAGGTGGATGACAGGATATGCCGTCCATTCCTTCTCCATCTGTTCGATGGCAAGTCCCTTGAACAGTTCTTTCTTACCTTCAAAGTAGGCCTTGAGAGTAGATACAAACAAGGATTTTCCGAATCGACGTGGGCGACTCAGAAAATGAAATTTGGCATAATGAGCCAACTGATAGACGATAGCCGTCTTGTCAGCATAGAAGTAATTCCCCTTCACGATTTCGGAGAACGTTTGTATTCCCAAAGGATATCTCTTTGAAGCCATAATCTTACTCTTAATAATTCAGGTACAAAGATACAGATAATATTTCAGAAAGCAAGCGT
>VOFI01002017.1_pt1 | contig 29052 bp, 46 predicted proteins | sample 5384131 | NCBI WGS metagenome assembly VOFI01 (sample SAMN12384728, study PRJNA508395) | human gut metagenome | isolation source: healthy gut H | host: Homo sapiens
TGATGAATAGTGAATTCATTGAAGGATTAGAATTAGATTTATATCCTACTTTAAATAGTAGTAAATATATGTTAGTTGAATATAATGTTCTTCGTGATATTCATTCGATTGATTATAGAGATGAATGTTTATATGAATTGAAGATGAAAGGCTTTGTTCCTGTATTGGCTCATATTGAAAGATATTTCCATGATGGATTAGATTATGACATTATTGATCATTGGGTGGATATGGGTTGTGTCCTTCAAATGAATCGTACTTCGATTCTTGGTGTAAATGGAAAGAAAATACAAGCCAATGCCTTGGAATTATTAGACAATGGAAATTGTGATGTCATATGCACAGATACACATAGAGCAAGTGGAAATCAGAATCGAACAATTGAGTGATGTATATGCTGTTGTAGGTAAGCGTATTGGGTTTGATAATGCGGATATCTTATTTTATGAGAATCCTAAATTATTATTGAGTAATAAAGAAATATTAAATATAGAGGTTGAAAAAAAAAAGAAACTGTTTGGTTTCTTTGGGAGATAGAAATGGCAAGAAAGAAAAGAAATCAATTTGATGTGGATGAAATCTATCGTGGATTACGTACAAATATTGAATTTAGTCAGATGGATGATGCGATTCAAGTAATCAACGTAGTAAGTACAATTCGAATGAAGGAAAGAGTACTGTAGCTTGTAATTTAGCTCGTATTATGGCAGCTAAATATAAAAATGTGTTATTAATTGACTGTGATTTAAGAAATGCTTCAGTTCATAAAACACTTCAAATTTCAAATCGTTCAGGATTAACAAATATTATTTCAGAATTTAGAGAAGGCGTAAGTATTCATTCATTTGAAGGAGTACAAGACGTACAATATGATGGAGGTTATCCTTTATCTGTCATTACTGCAGGTCATAGAGTACCAAATCCTAGTGAAGTATTAGGATCTAAAAGATTAGCTAAATTCTTAAATCAAGCTCGTCAAGAATTTGGATATATTATTATTGACTGTCCACCAGTTGCGGTAGCATCTGATGCCATTCCATTATGTAATGTAAGTGATGGAGTGCTGTATGTAGTTGACTCAAAATCTTCAGATAAACGTAAAGTTAAAAGCTGCCATTAATGACGTAGAAAGAAATGGTGGCCACGTCATGGGTGTTGTATTAAATAAAGTAGAATCAGCAAGTGATAGCAATTATGGATACGGCTACGGATATGGTTATGGAGGAGAAGACAATGGTAAAAAGAAGAAAAAGAAATAGTTTTATTATCTTAGCTTCAACTCTATTATTAACTGGATGTGGCAATAGTAATTTAGAAATCACTAAAAACGACATTTTAGAAGTGGCAAAGAGATGATGCGAATGCCACAAAAAAGAATGTTCGAATGTATCTGTTCAAAAGAATCAACTTCTTTTGACGAAAACCAACAACAAGCTATTAATGCAGCTCTTGCGAATGCAGGACTTGGACAAGAGGATGTAACTGATATTGGTTGTACTTTAGATGGAGCTACACAGCAATATACAGTTACATTTACTTTCCAAGATATTCATAATACGGCAATGGTTGATGCAGCTACATTCTCTGTATTATCTTCTGTCCAAAGTTAATATTCGATAAAGAAAAGGACAAATCTTTATGATTAACGCTTACATAAAGATTTGTCCTTTTTTCTTTTTTTTTTAGTATAATGAGTGGGTCATATGGAGTTGATGATTTAATGTCAAAAATAGGAAGTTTAAAAATAACAATTGAATTTGTTTTTTTTATGTTTATTATACAATTTTCTGGATATGATTTGGAAACGTGTTGTAAATTATGTATATTATATTTTTTAATGCAACTACTGATTGGAAGATATCAAGGAAGAGTTTTATTAATGTATGATGAAATTCGTTTGATTATATTAAGTCATATTGGTTTTTTTATAGGAAGTTTTCTTGTTTTTCCCAATTAGTACTTGGACTATAAAGAAATTCTTTGGATTTGTTTTATTAACTTGTGTTTTATTGGTTTTTGCAGGATGTAATTCTAGATATTCTCATAAAATATTTAGAAAATGGTTTAAACACAATACATTAATTGTTGGTGTTGGACATACTGCAGAACAATTAGGAATGGTGTGTTATGGAAATGGATACTCACTTTTAGATGTAGTAGGTTATGTAAATTGCAATAATTCAAAAAAAAAGTTAAGTATGTTCAACAAGAACAAATAGTAGATATAAATAAAACATATGATTTAGATTCAATTTGTTCTGTAATCAAAGAAAAGGATATAGATACAGTGTTGATTGCGATTCCTGAAATGGATAGTGAAGATTTAAATGCAGTATTTGAAGTATTTAAAAATAAAGTAGCAGTAATTAAATATTTACCACAAGTAAATGGCTTAGTAACTTTTGATACTAATGTAGAAGATTTTGATGGAATCTTAATGATTTCTAATTCTCGTGGATTGGAACATTTCTTATCTTATGCATTAAAACGAATTATGGACATTTGTGCTGGACTATGTGGCTTATTACTTTTAATACCATTAACAATCTTTGTCTTTATTAAAAACCGTAAAGAAGGAGATAGAGGTCCTATTTTCTTTACGCAGAATCGAATTGGTAAGAATGGCAAAGAATTTAAGATGTTTAAATACCGTACTATGGTTATTGGTGCTGATAAGATTCTTGAGGAATTAATGGAAAAAGATCCAGCCATTCGAAAAGAATATACAAAGAATAAAAAATTAGTAAATGATCCACGTATCACAAGTGCAGGTAAATTTTTACGTGAAAAGAGCTTGGATGAATTTCCACAATTCATTAATGTTTTATTAGGGCAAATGTCTTTAATTGGTCCACGCCCATATTTACCTAGAGAAAAAAGAGGATATGGGAGATTATTATTATGATGTTATTGCATGTAAGCCTGGTATAACGGGTATGTGGCAAAGTCATGGAAGGAGTGATGTCGATTTCGAACATCGATTATTGTTGGATGAATATTATTATAGAAACTGGTCATTCTGGTTGGATGTGACATTGCTATTTAAAACTATTAAACAAGTGCTATATGGTAGAGGAGCAGTATAGAAAGGAAGATAATTAATGAATAACGATTATATGAATGATGAAATGGAGATTGATTTGATAGAGTTATTGAAATATCTATTAAGAAATATTAAAAACAATATTAGTTGTAACACTGGTTTGTGGTTTAATTACTTTTGGAGTAACGCAGTTTATTTTACCTAAAAGTTATACTTCAAGTACAGACATTACTATTATGCCTCAAGGTGAATTATTAGATTATACGTCTTATTTGAATGGAAATGTAGTTTTAGAAAGAGTTGGTTCTGAAACGAATATTGATGTAGATACACTTTTACAAAATATTGTTATTACACGCGATGAAAGCAATCCATATAACTATAATATTACAGTAACTACAAATAATCCTAAATTATCTTATCGTGTTGTTAAAAATGTTGTTAAAGCTTTTAAAAAAGAGATGATGTCCGATTTAAGTTTAAGCAGTGTGGCAATTGTGAATGAGGCACAAGTTAACACAACGCCTGTAAGCCCAGATGTAAAAAAAGAATACTTTAATAGGAACTTTAATTGGCTTAGTTCTAAGTGTTCTTTATTTTGTGCTACGTTTCTTATTTAATAAACATTTTATTAACGATAAAGAAGTCGAAATGTTTTTAGGGGTAGATGTTTTAGCAGAAATACCATTGAAGAAATAGGAGAAAATAATGGAACATAATATATCGAGTAGTTCGGCATATCGTAGACTACGTACAAACATTGAATATAATGAAAAACATCCACATATTCATAGTGTGTGTTTAACTGGTGCAAACCATGGGGCAGGGGCTACAACTATTTCAGTTAATTTGGCATATTGTTTTGTGGCAAACACACGAAAAAGTGTTATTGTTGGATTGTAATATAAATGATCCACACATTCATGAATGTTTTAATATAAAAAATGATTTTGGATTAACAGATATTTTAGAAGATAATGATTATACAAATTATTTGAAATATACTAAAGCAATTAAAGATAGCTATTCAGACAATGAATTACATGTTATTACAGCGGGTAATGAGAGAAAACATCCGATTGATTTATTGAGTGGACAAAGCTTTAAGAAATTTATGCAATTAATGAAATCTGAATATGATTTTATTATTGTGGATTGTCCTAGTTTAGAAAGCTGTAGTGATGTAATTCCAGTAAGTCATTTGGTGGATGGAACAATACTTGTTGTATCATTACCTGAAACAGATAAAAATATAGCTAAAAGGTCTATAGAACGCTTAAAAAGAAATGGTGCTAAAGTATTAGGTACTGTATTAAATAAAGTGGAATAGGCATATATCCTATTCCTTTTTTTGTAAATATAATTATTTTGTAGTAAAAATATGGGCATGAGGAGATTTTTGTTATGAAAAAAGATAAAAAACAAAACAAAGTTGGTAAGGTATTTGGAATTATTTTCTCTGTCTTACTGGTTGCTGCAACAATGTATTTGTTGTTTAACATTATTAAATTGAATGTATTGCCTACAAAACTATTGTTTTTAATGACAATTGTATTTGTATTATTAGATTTAATTTTTATCTTATTGTTGTGCTTTTCAACAAAGGGTGTTGTATCTAAAATTATTTGTATTATTTTCGCTTTGGCAATTTCATTGGGATCTTGTTTAGGTGGATATTATATGTCAAAGACTGGTGGACTACTTTCAAGTATGACGAATGTTGCTAAACATTCTAAAAAATACAGTGAGTATAGTCGTTAAAGAATCAAGTGATATGAAAAAAGAAAACAGATCTTGCTGGTCGTAGTGTAGGTACTTTGGCAAATATTAATACAACAGGTTCTAAAAAAGATCTTAAAAGAATTAACTAATTCTGGAATTTCAATGGAACAAAAAGAATTTGGCAGTATGACTGAAATGTTAGAATCATTCTATAATGGGGAAGTAGATTCTATTGTCATTAGTGAATCTAGTCGTAGCCAAATTACCGATATTGATGCATATAAAGATTTTGATAACAATACGCGTGTTGTATACCAAACTTCATATAAAGTAGAAAATACAGATAAGGCCAATGCGGTAAGTAATATTACGACAACACCATTTAATGTGTTGATTTCCGGATCAGATACTCGTGGTGGATTTGATGAAAATGGCCGTAGTGATGTTATTATGGTCGCTACAGTAAATCCTAAGACAGGAACAATTTTATTAACATCAGTTCCACGTGATTTCTATGTAACGACGGCTTGTGATGCAGGTGATGGATGTCAACAAGGTGCTTTAGATAAGATTACCCATACTGGTATTCATGGTACTAACACAACTAAGCGTACTGTAGAAAACTTTTAGGTATTGAAATTAACTATACATTTAAAGTTGGATTCGATACAGTAACAGATATTGTTGATGCTGTTGGTGGTATTGATGTAAATGTTGAACCAGGTTATGAATGTAGTAACTTTTTACATGCTCCAGGATTAAGTGTTCATGCAGGTGTTAACCACTTAAATGGTGAACAAGCATTAGGATATGCTCGTGAGCGTTATGCTTACAGTGAAGGGATCGTCAACGTACTAAGAATCAACAACAAGTTTTAATGGGTATTGTTGATAAGATTACAAGTCCAGCAATTGTGACTAACTATGCTCAAATCATGGATAGTATGGCAAATACATTCTCAACAACAATGTCAAGTCAGGAAATTTCTGATTTGATTAAATATCAATTAAATAAGAATCCTAAATGGAAAATGGAACAATATATGGTTAATGGTACTGGAGATACATTAATGTGTGCTGAGCTTGGTAATGCGGCTTATGTAATGGTTCCAGATCAAAGTACAGTAACAACGGCTAAGAATAAAATCAATGCTGTTCTTGCTGGTAAATCAGCGGATGATGTAGAGTAAGGAATTCCCTTACTCTTTTTTATTTGTAGGTGTATAATTTCATTGTGAGGTGTTGTTTATGATGGAAACTACAGATTATATACAAAATAGAATTCATACGAATGTTCGTAAGTTTGAAGAACTAAGTAAGAAGTATCATAAATGTCATATTGGATTGCTTGTTTCTACTTTTAGTTGTTTTACTGGTGTTCTTATCTTGAATGTTATTTATTTGCTTGTTCCAGTTGTTTGGTTAATACTAGCTTCTTGTGTATTGGTACTAGCTGGATTGTTTCTGTTATTCTTTGATGTATTAAATGATTATTCATCGAAGGCATTGGAATATAAGTATAAGGCTGATTTATTGAACTATGAAAAGAACTTGTATGAAGCAAAACAGGGTGGATTTAAAGGATTTGCGTTTCGTTGTGAAAGGTTCATGTAATCTCGCACTCTTTTGTGTGAATTTGCCAACTCATGGTCATTTATTATATAATAAATAAATGTGAGCTACAAAAAGAGTTTATAGGAGATTTTGTTATGTCTAAAAAGGATGTAAAACTTTCACAGAATGTGAAAAGAAAAAGAAGAAAAATAAGCGTCCTATCAGTAAGTTTTTTAACTGTATTTATGTTTATTGCGTTGGGTGCATTTATTTTTCAAATGATTCGTTTGAATTTATTGCCTTTTAAATTAATAATATTAGTTTCATTGGTGTTTATACTATTAGCTTTAATTCTGACTATTTTAATGAGGTTTAAGGCTAAGAAGTTCTTTAGTCGTTTTCTATTTGGGTTGATATCTTTATGTATGTGTATTGGTCTTGCGTATGGCAATTATTTCTTATTTAAGACAAAGGATACGTTTGATGTCGTAACAAGCCTTGCGGATAGTAAGGCAACAACTACTTCGATTGTTGTTAAGAAAGCTTCTTCAATCAAGAACGAGAATAATTTGAAGAAAAAAGACAATTGGTACAATGTTGAGTGTGGATAAGAAAGCTACTCAGCGTATGTTGGATTCTTTAGATAAGAAGAAAATATCTTATAAGACAAAGGATTATGATTTATTAGATGATTTAATGACGGCTTTCTATGATGATAAAGTCGATGCGATTTGTTTAAATGAAAAGTATCGTGATATTCTACATGAGAGTGAGGCGTATTTTAATTTTCAAACGGATTCGAAAATAATTTACCAAAATGTAGAATATACAAAAGTAGACAAGACAGATAACCCGAGTGATCCTGTTAAAAATATTACTAAAGATGCGTTTACTATTTTAGTGAGTGGCAACGATTCTTATGGATCTTTACAGGATAGTAATACGCGTAGTGATGCGAATATGTTGTTGACGGTAAATCCTAACACAGGTCGTATTTTAATGACGAGTATCCCTCGTGATTATTATTATGTTGACCTAGTATGTGATGAAACTGGGGATAATGCTTGTCCTGAAGATAGTAAAGATAAATTAACGCATTCTGGTTTAATGGGTGTGAAGTGTACGGAAAGAACGATTGAAAAAGCATTGGGTATAAAAAATCAATTATAATATTCGTATTAACTTCTCTAGTGTGGTAAACTTAGTGGATGCACTGGATGGAATTGATTTGGATATTCAAAAGGGTGAAGAAGTTGATATTCTATATGCGAATGGACAACCTGGTTTAAGTGTTGGTCAACATCATGTAGATGGTGAAACGGCATTAGCCTTTGCGCGTGAAAGACATGCCTATTTGGATGGTGACAATCAGCGTGTTCGTAACCAACAGAAAGTATTTAAAGCTATTATCAAACGTATTATTTCACCTACGATGATCACAAACTATGGTAAGTTTATGGATGCTTTGGCTGTAGCTTTTGATACAAACTTATCGAATGATGAAATCAGTGATTTTATCAAGTATGAATTGAATAATATGCCAGATTGGAAATTTGAATCATATTCACTTGTGGGGGATTCAGATTCAAGGTTCTGTTATGCTTCTTCAGGCTATGCTTCAGTCATTGTTCAAAATGAAGAAATGAATGAAATCGCAAGAAGGAAGATTCAAGCTATCTTGGATGGTAAAAAGGCATCTTCTGTAAAGATACTTCTGGTTTTTCTCAAAAACCGAGCGAAGATAATTCAGTAGGCAATGCTCAAGAGTTTGCTGAGATGAATAACAATAGTGAAGAAACAGATGAAGATTATTATACGTATGAAGAGCCTTATTATGAGGAAAATGATGAATATTACTATCAGCCAGAAGAACCTGCAGAATATTATTATTCTGAGGATTATGCAGGATAGAATACCACTAGCCATTTCGTAAAGAGATGGCTTTTTTCTTTTTATATGTTTTAAGTTATAATAAAGAAATGTAAAAGAGGTTTTTAACATATGAATAGTTTATACAAATCAAATATATACCAAAAATATAGAGGAATTCTAATATCACTCATTGATGTATGTATTGTCATGTTCTCTTATTTAGTGGCATACATGATTCAAAATAATTTCTTTATTAATGAGAAAACAATCGCTCTGACAAAAATGTTAAGTCTTGGATTAATATTCATGTTGCTTCTACACTTTATTGTTCTACGATTGTTTAAAACACAAATGTCATTATGGACATATACAGGGCCAAATGAAATTATACGTACATTTTTAAGTTGTTTTGTGTGTTTTTTAATCATGTCTTATTTCGTTATAAAAGTTGATCTATTTAGTATTGAATTAATCGCACTTGCTGAATTGTTATGTTTTATATTTCTTTTAGGGGGCAAGAATGCTATATAGAATGGCAAGACGCTATATAGTCGATGTGGACAGAGTGGATAATTGTTTGATTGTAGGAGCTGGTAATGGTGGATATTTATTGATGAATGAAATTTATCATAATATGGCCTATCCATACAATGTGATTGGTTTCTTGGATGACTTTAAGAAAAAGGGGACTATGCTAAGTGGTAAACCAGTACTTGGAACGATTTCTGAAGTAGAGCGTATTTGTCAAGAGAACAATGTTCATTGTATCTTTATTACAATTTCTTCTGTGAGTGACGAAAGAAAACAAGAAATCTTAGATTTATGTACATCCACTTCTATTCCAACAAAAATCATGCATATCTTTGTTGGAAATGACGAGAGTAATCATATTTCATTTGAAGATATTGATATCAAGGATTTATTAAACCGTCCTAGCATTGACTTAAAAAGTCGATCAGATTGGTTCTTATCTTACGAATAAAGTAATTTGTGTTACCGGAGCCGGTGGATCTATTGGTTCTGAATTGTGTCGTCAAATTATTCATTTCAATCCTTCTAAATTGATTATGGTGGATATTAATGAAAATGCACTATATATGCTTAAACAAGAATTCTTAGTTATGAAACGAAAGAAACAGATGAATGATTCTATTCAACTAGAATCTTTAATTGTTTCCATTCGTGAAAGAGAAGAAATTTATAAGCTTATGAGAAACTACAACCCAGATGTAGTTTATCATGCGGCAGCACATAAACACGTACCTTTAATGGAAGATCGTCCTACAGAAGCTATTAGAAATAATATCTTTGGAACAAAGAATGTGATAGATGCTTGTTGCGACTGTGGTATATCTCGTTTTATTATGATTTCAACAGATAAAGCGGTAAATCCAACAAACGTAATGGGTGCTACTAAGCGTATGACAGAAATGTATATGCAATCAAGAAATACTAAGGGTGGTATTCATATGGCGGCTGTGCGCTTTGGAAATGTATTAGGTTCTAATGGTTCAGTTATTCCTATCTTTAAAGAACAAATTAAAAATGGAGGTCCAGTCACTGTAACACACAAAGATATTAAACGTTACTTTATGACTATTCCAGAAGCAGCTCAATTAGTATTACAAGCAGGCTTCTATGCGAATGAAAGAGAAATCTTTGTATTAGACATGGGCAAACCAGTAAGGATTTGGGATTTAGCTGACAAAATGATTCGATTGGCAGGACTCGTACCAGGAAGAGACATTGAAATTCAAGAAATTGGATTACGTCCTGGAGAAAAGATGTTTGAAGAATTAGCTCTAGAAATGGAAGAATGTCATAAGACAGACAACAATTTAATCTTTGTACACGAAAAGATGGACATCGATTCAAAAGAAGTAGATTCTAAATTAAATAAGCTAAAATGAATTAATGGATCAAACAGATGATAAACTTCAAATCAAAGAAGTCTTAATGGACATGATCAAAGAATAGTTATTCAAGCTGGGGATAATCTAGCTTGTTTTTGAATCTTAAGTTTTTCTTAAGTAGTTGTGTTAAGAAGGTATTCATCTTATAATTGAATTAATCGAGAGGAAGATTGAATATGTTTTGTAAAAATTGTGGGCACGAAATAAGTGATGATTCTAAATTTTGTTCAAATTGTGGAACAAAGGTAGAAGTCGATGGAGATATTGTTGTACCTGTTACAGTAGTAGATAAGACTGAAGAAGAAGTTAATGAATCTGAAGTTGATACAAATAATGAGGAATCAGTAAATGAGAATGAATCAACTACATCAGTCAAAGAATGGTACTATGTATCGAACAATGACTCTAAAGGATCATTCAGTATAGATGAGATGAAGGCTAAGATTACTTCTGGTGAAATCAATGGTAGTACTCTAGTATGGAAGGCAAGTATGAAAGACTGGGAAAGACTAGAGAATACAGAATCGAATGAATTTATTTCTACATCATCTTCGAATGATTGGTATTATGTAGAGAATAATGATTCTAAAGGTCCTTTTAGTGAATCAGACATGAAAGGATTTATTGATAGCGGTGTATTAACTGGAAATAGTTTTGTATGGAAAACAGGCATGCAAGATTGGCAAAGATTAAAAAATACCGAGCTTGCAGGTAATGAAAAAGTGCATGTAGAACCAAGTTTTTCATTTACTACTGGAGTTGTAAAAGAAAAGAGTATTGGACTATGTGTAGTATTAAGTCTAGTTACTTGTTTCATTTATAGTATTTATTGGCTATATACAATTGCACATGACTTAAATGATTTATGTGAAAGTCAAAACCAAGAAAAAGGTGCTGAACCAGGACTTGTTGTTGTATTAAGCATTGTGACATGTGGAATCTACTTATTATACTACTTATGGAAGGCTGGTAAGATGGTATCTAGTCTTACAAGAAGTAATGGACATCATCCAAGTGATGATAGTATCGTTTTAATGGTATTATCTATACTTCAATTATCATTAGTATCCTTTTGCATCCTTCAGAGTCATATTAATGATTTCGCAAAAAAGACTAGATATTTAGGAATAGTTCTCTTACTATTCCTTCTTTTATTATTCTATAAATGCCCCTTTCAATTCATAACAGGATTGCCATGTCCAGGATGCAACATGAAAACAAGCCTGTATTATCTTCTTAAAGGAAATATTCAATTATCTTTGTATTACCATGCTCTATTAATACCAACACTAATTTGTGGCGTTCTATGCTTGTTAAAACCCGAGAAAAGAAAAAATGATATTAATCATATGGTGTACACTCATGATTGTCTATTATATATACCGTATGATTCTTTATTTTCCAAATAGTCCAATGATCTATTCAAATTTGTGCTGGAAGATTGTATGATAAGATTGTGAAGAAGCGAGTGGTAAGGTTAAATTCATATTAGACAAAGGAATCATTTGTGAACTTATTGAATAAATGTTTCCTTCGGCTAATTAGCCCATGTACAAGTACAAACTGGGGTTTACTTGGATGTATGGCTGGACTCAATCAATTATTTGTTGGATTTAAAGGAACGTTAACCGGGCAATTTGTTTGCCAAGAATTAAAAACGTTGTAGGTTTATAAGTTTATTACTATACAAATGATAGAGTGTCTTGTAAAATTGATTTGTGGTAGATACATAAGATTTGATTGTTCCAATAGAAGTAAAGCTAAGAGTTTAAAAACGTATTATGAAAAAGTTTAAGCCAGATCCTCGCACATGTACTTTAATGTAGAACTATAAAAAAAAAGAAGATTGGTTAGTCAATATTCCTTTGTATATGATTTAAGAAATCGCAAATTTATAATGTACTTTTATAAAATTAAAAGTATCAGCACTAATAATTTTCTCATATCTATATTTACTGTTATTGAGTTAGATGCTTGAAAAATAGAAAAAATGTATAAAGTGTCGGTTTAAATAAAACAGAGAAAAAAAAAGTAATTTCATTATTAATAGAGAACTCTTTATACACTTTTGGTGAAATAGCATTAAAAATCGTCTTAACAAAACGAACGATAGAACAAATCGGATCGAAATGTATAGGTTAATAGATAGTGATAAAATAGATAAGCTTAATTTTTAATGCAAATTAAATAAGTGTATGATATGTATCAGTTAAAAAATATCATGGAAATGAGGATGATAATGTGAAAATAGAGGTAGTGTATAAAGGTTGTGGAGAAGAGTTACAAAATTTTATTTTTGAATATTGTGAAACAACAACTTTAGCAGATTTATTAAATGAACTAGGATTGAATCCTTTGGATTATATTGATAAAGAAAACAATTTATGTCATTATACGCGAGGAGAAAATGTTTATTTAGCTGTTAAATATATTATTAAAGATGGCATTGTAAAATGGATTGTGCCTGTTGAACAATGTACAATTGAAGAGTATTTAAATCAGTTTAATTTAACTTCAATTATATGGTATAGACCTGGTGGAATTGGAGCTTGCGGAATTGAAAGCTTTTGGAGTTTTTGATTACTGTTATCAATGGTGCGTATACTACAATGGATTTTATTGTGACAATGGTTGATTCTTTTAATTTAGGAAAATCAGTAATTTCTTATATAAGCAAAAAAATTTTTACATATACCAGATGGAGTTTTTCCACCTGTAGATAATGAATATGTCAACCAGTTTATTTGTGAAAAGAAGGTATGGTCAATTGATGTATTTATGTATGAATTTGATTTAGATGATAAAGAATTTGCTAGATTTTTACTTTATATAAATGGATACATATATGATGAATTAACAAATTTATATTTTTTTAGCAATGAATTACACATGCGTAATAAACGTAAATATAATGAGGCATTGCAAGAGTATTCAAATTCATTAAATGGAACGTTAGGATAAATATTGAAGGGGAAGGTAATAATATAATATTATATAATTAGTTATGATAACGGAATGACTAAGGAAGAGAGTAAAAAAATGAAAGGAGTTTTATAATGGCAATTCATCTACAAGAATTTGATATACACCGATTTAGAGGTATTCATAATCTTGAATTAAAAGATTTGAATCATATTAACATAATTACTGGTGATAATAATACTGGAAAAACGAGCTTATTAGAGAATATTAATTTTCTTAAAGGAATTGATAGTGTTCGAAATCTTGCATATTCTACGACTCGAAGTGTAAGAGGGATGGTTAGGACTAGTTTTTCAACATTTGAAAGAGTGAATTATTTGTTTCCGGTGGATGAATTTAAATTAGAGAATAAGACACATAGTGTTAATCTTTTTAAAGAGAACTATTTTTGAATTATTATCGGATAGCGAAGTGCGTAAGATGATGGGGTATAGTAATAAAGTTCGTGAATGTGATGAAATGATTGATACGGAGTTTATGAATTTAAAAATTGATTTAGATGGTCAAGAACTATTGAATGAAAAGTACTCTGAATATGATCGTTTTGCTACAAATGGAAAACAGGAAACGAAATTAATTAATACCACTTTAGTATCGTCTTTTAAACATGTTTATGATGATTTTTATTTAAGTAAAGTCTTGAGCAATGTGGAATTATATCAAGAGATGTTGGGCGTATTGATAGAATTTGATGAGGATATAATCGGTTTGAATGTGGATTCAAAAGGAAATTCAGCTTGGAGAAAAAGGTATATGATTCTTTCAAAAATCATAAAGAAGCGATTCCTTTAGAATTGTATGGGGATGGTATGAAAAAAGCCATCTTATTAATGAGTGCAGTAATTGCATCAAAAAACGGAATTTTATTGATTGATGAGTTTGAAACTTCGATTCATACTTCAGCTATGAATAAAATATTTTCATGGATATTAAGTACAGCTGTAAAACTCAATATTCAATTGTTCATTACATCGCATAGTAAAGAGGCAATTGATAAAGTTTTTAAAGTGTGATCCAACATTGCAAGATAAAATGAATCTTTACACTTTATATAAGAAGGATGATTCTACATTAACAAGAAAATTATCTTGCTATGAAGCAATTGAAGCTATGGATGATTATGATATTGAGGTACGATAATGAAATCTGTTATTTTATGTGAAGGCTTAACGGATTGCCTATTTATTCAATACTATCTTAAAACGGTGCATCATTGGCAAGATGGAAACTCCAGAGCTAACATTAAATTTATGCGTTGGAATCGAATCTTAAAAAAGAATGAGAATAAGTTTTAAAAAGCAATTGGATGGGTTCTATAGAAGAAGCTTATAGAAAAATTGTGATTGTTACAGATCGAGATGATGATAATTCAGAAACAGATTTTTTAAATGAAATGAATCGACTCATCAGTGAACAACATGGAAAAATAGTCGATACAATAGTTAATAATGAATGGTGTAAAGTTAGCTTTATTAATTCTATTGAAGAAGAATTCACAGTTGAGTTTCTACTATTAGTTATTCCGCTATCTGAAAACGGTGCAATTGAAACGGTGTTATTAGATTCTATTGCTCAAAAAGATGCGTATGATAAAACAATTATTGACAAGAGTAAATCGTTTGTGGATGAAATAGATCCAAAAAGGTTCTATATATGAAAAGGCGTAGAGATAAACTAAAAGCATGGTTTAATATTTATTTCTCAATTCGTGTACCTGAAGACTTCTATAGAGAAAGACAACACATTTTCAATAGTTTTCCTGGGAAGAGAATGCATATATAAATACAATATTTTCTAAATTGAGTGAATTGTAGTAAGTATAATGTTAAAAAGGGCACCCATACGTTTATGTATGAGTGCTTTTTTTAACCATAATCAATATGGCTATCCCAATGAGTGTAGTATAACAATGATGAGTTGTTGACAAGAGGTTATTGCAGTAAAACTATTGTAAGCGTCAAATTTAAAGATGGTACAAATAAACTGCTGACGAATATATAATAAAAATGGAGAATTTAAAAAAAAGATTGTAGATTACTGTTCTACAATCTTATCTAAACTATGAATGAATTCTACAACCATCTTACGCTTAATATCATCGATCTTAACGAGTTTATTTAACGCCTCAATTTCGTCTTCATTATCCAGACAAACGATTTCTCGTCTTAGTCTATCGATTTCGTCTTCTAAACGATTCTGTTCTTTAATATATTGTTCATGAACAGCTTTGATTTGATTGTATAATTGATTATCCATGTTTACACCGCTTTCTTTAATCATCATATAGTAATAAAACAACTAATTTTTCAAAATGATTTGAGTTTTTACTTTTTTTTCTTTGATAAACTAAATTCAAAGCGATGACAAGAAGGAGTAGTTTATGCCAATTCTATAGAGAGCAAGCGTTTGGTGAAAGCTTGTGTGTTGGATAAGCGAAGGTAGTCTTTGAGTTGAATTTATGAATTAAGAGTAGTAAATTTCGTGACACAGCGTTAATGTGAATGAGAATAAAATTAGGTGGTACCACGTCAAGCACGTCCTATGGGGATGTGCTTTTTTATATGTACGGAAAGGATGATTGTGGATGACGTTGGAAGCAAAAGTATAATCATTTAGCAGTAGAAAATGATAAATACCAAAATTGGATTGGGATACAAGCGGGCGACTTGTCTAAACGCCCATATTGTATGATCCCTTTTATAGGACATGCATGGGTACAACATTACAAGATATTCTATGTCGTTATAAAAGATTAAAAGGCTATGATGTATGTTGGGTAGCCGGAATGGACCATGCGGGTATTGCGACACAGGCAAAGGTAGATGCTCGTTTAAAATCAGAAGGAATTTCTCGCTATGACATTGGTCGTGAAAAATTCTTAGAAAGAGCTTGGGAATGGAAAGAAGAATATGCTTCGACTATTCGTAGCCAATGGGCTAAGTTAGGATTATCTTTAGACTATAGTCGTGAACGCTTTACATTAGACGAAGGATTATCTCAAGCCGTTCGTAAAGTCTTTGTAGATTTATACAATGATGGATTGATCTATCAAGGTGAAAGAATTATTAACTGGGACCCAGAAGCTAAAACCGCATTGTCAAATATTGAAGTTGAACACAAAGAAATCATGGGTCACATGTACTACTTCAAGTATAAAGTGGTTGAAACAGGACAAGAATTAGTGATTGCGACAACACGTCCAGAAACTATGTTTGCCGACCAAGCTATCTTTGTACACCCAGATGACGAAAGATATAAAGACATCGTTGGAATGCACGCCATTAACCCCTGCCAACGGAGACAAACTTCCAATCATGGCCGATGATTATATTGACATGATCGGTACAGCCGTAATGAAATGTACACCGGCCCATGACCCTAATGACTTTGCATTAGCATAAAAAATACAACTTACCAATGCCAATCTGTATGAATCCCGATGGAACAATGAATGATATGTGTGGTAAATATGCAGGTATGGATCGCTTTGAATGTCGTGAAGCCTTAGTTAACGACTTTAAAGAAGCGGGTGTTGTAGATCACATTGAAGAACACTTACACCAAGTAGGACACTCAGAAAGAACAGGCGTAATTGTAGAACCATACTTAAGTAAACAATGGTTTGTGAAGATGAAGCCATTGGCTGAAGAAGTATTAAAGAACCAAGAAATCGAAGATCAAAGAATTAACTTCGTACCACCACGTTTCAATAAAACATTTGAACAATGGCTAGAAAATATTGAAGATTGGTGTATTTCTCGTCAGTTATGGTGGGGACACAGAATTCCAGCATGGACAAACAAAGAAACAGGTGAAATCTATGTAGGAATGGAAGATCCAAAAGATATTGAAAATTGGACACAAGATGAAGATGTATTAGATACATGGTTCTCAAGTGCATTATGGCCATTCTCAACACTTGGTTGGCCAGAAAATACAGCCGATCTAGAAAGATATTTCCCCAAATGATGTATTAGTAACTGGATATGACATTATTTTTCTTCTGGGTAGCACGTATGGCTTTCAAACACGCTACTGCATGAAGAACCGTCCGTTCAAAGACGTATTGATTCACGGACTTGTACGTGATACACAAGGACGCAAGATGTCTAAATCATTAGGAAACGGTATTGATCCAATGGATGTGATTCAAGAAAAAGGTGCCGACGCACTACGCTTCTTCTTAACAACAAACTCAACACCAGGACAAGATCTACGTTTTGATGAAACGAAGATGGACGCAAGCTGGAACTTCATTAACAAGATCTGGAACGCAGCTCGTTATGTTCAAATGCAAATTGGTGACACAAAACCAGAACTAGACATGTCAAAAGCAAATAGCGGAACTATATAGCTTCGTATGGGACGACTTCTGCAGCTGGTATATTGAACTATCAAAAGCCACACTATACTCAGAAGACGAAAGCCTAGTAGCTAATACGAAAGCTGTACTATACACAGTCATGATGGGAATTCTAAAAAGTATTATCACCATTCATGCCATTTGTGACAGAAGAAATCTATTTGAACTTGCCACACGAAAAAAGCCAGCTTAAACGTAGAAACATGGCCAGAAAAAGTTGAATTCGAATACACAGATAAAGAAAAAGATGAAATGGCGTTAGTAATCAGTGCTATTCAAACTGTACGTGAAATCAAAGTCGAATACGCAATGAAACCAAGTGAAGACTTAACAATCTCACTACACAACGACAATGGCTATGTAGCACTAAATACAGAATCAACTGCCATCCTAGCACGCATGGCACACGCCACAGTCAAAGAAGACCTAAATACAGAAGACGTACTTTCTCGTACAATCGAAAAAGCTGTATTAACAGTCGCAATGGATGCACTAATTGACTTAGAAGAAGAAAAAAAGGAAAACTAGAAAAAGAAATTGCACGCCTAGAAAACGAAATCAAACGTTGTTCAGGTATGTTGAAAAATCCTGGATTCGTCAATAAAGCACCAGAAGCTAAAGTCAATGCAGAAAAAGAAAAACTAGCATCTTACACAGAAAAGCTAGAAATGACGAAAGCACAATTAGATAACATCCTTAAGAAATTAGGATAGTATAAATCAAATGCCTAGAGACAAGCTCTAGGCGTTTTTTCTTGTAAGCGTCAAATAGGCCCATATTAAAATAACGATCTCTTTGTGAAATAATAGAACCACAAGGAGGTCGTATTTTTATGCCAGGCACTTCAAAAGTGGAATGGATGCATATCTTCGCAGATCAAGAATCTATCGAAGAGCGTTTCTCAGTATTGTAAGCTTCATGGTATATCTGACAAAGTATTCTACAATGCAAAGAGCAGATATAAAAGGGCTACTGAAGAACCTTCTCTTGTAGCTGTTGAAGTGAATGATGATATTGGATCTTCAAACACTGGATGCATCCGTTTTGAATTTAATGTATCTGTTCCAGACAAGGATATACAAAGAATCATAAAAATATGTTTGTCGTTATGATTAGTTTTGATGATATTCAGAGATCTATATTGTAAAGAATGTTACAGATCTGAGAAAAGAAATTGATGGATATGCATCTATCGTTCAGGATGCGTTGTTCATATTCTGCAACAAACATAGAAATAAAATAAAGTGTATGTACTGGGATGGAAATGGATTCTGGCTTCTGTATAAAAGGCTTGAAAAAGGGCGTTTTCAGTTTCCAATTCGTGATGATGGCATAGCTACAATAACGAAGCAGCAATTGAGATGGCTTCTTGAAGGTTTAAGGATGGAACAGAAAAAAACTTTTGAAAACAAGTTATATAAATACGCATAAAACGCTTTATTTACAGTCTTTTTATGCGCATTTGTGGTATAATACATACGTATGGTAAATGTTGAAGATATTAATAAATTACAAGAAAAGTTTGAAAAACGGCCGTGAAGAGCTGAAGGAATATGCGATTGGAGAAACGATTTCTAAAATGACATATCTGGATCAGCTAGTATCCATGAAAAGAAGTAAGTTTGGCTCAACTTCTGAAAATGCTTCCCTTATTCAATGAAATCGAAAAGATACTTGATAATGTGAATCCGGATGATTTATTGGAGCCTGAGGTCAAAAGCACAAAAAAAGGCAAGAAGAGAAAGCCAAAATCAAAAGAGAATGATTATTCAGATTTGGAAATAAAAGAAACAATTCATCATTCAATAAAAAGACAGATCATGTCCAGAATGTGGTTCTTTGATGAAAGAGTTAAAGCCAACGAATTCGTATGAGTTAAAATACAAACCATTTTGTCTTATTGAAGGCAGTGTTGGCATATAATAAATATGTTTTGGGAACACCACTATATAGACAAGAACAGGATCTAAACAGGCAAAATATATGCATCAATCGTTAAAATATGAGCAACTGGATGATTGCTCAAATGATTATCTGGAATATGTATTCGATCAGATGTGTGACGACTTTAAAAAGCTGGAGACTGTACATTTGGATGAAACACCACTTCAAATCATTGAAGACTGTAAGGACGGTCGAAAAAAGGGATATGTGTGGATGGGAATGAGCGGAACATTCGAAACCATTCAGATGGCGCTGTTCTTCAGTCCAGGAAATCGGAAATACGAAAATGCGACGATAATTCTTGGAGAAGACAGTCAAGCTATAGCTCACAGTGATGGATACGAAGCATATCATAAGGGTATTTGTCTGATGGTTGTAGGATGCATGTCGCATGTACGAAGAAAGTTCGTAGAAGCACAGAAAGCATCCGTTGGAAGAAAAGAAATTCGAAAGCTTTCCACAAGAGAAGAAAGGATCGAATATCTTGACAGCCATCCTGGATATAAAAATATTCTGATAGCGATCCATTATATAAACAAACTGTTCAAAATTGAAGAAACATTGAAAAAAGAAGGTTCAACACCAACCGAACGCTATAAGAGACGTCAGGAAGAGTCGTTACCTATATTCAATGAGTTTTTGTGTACCTTCATGAAATAGAAGGCCAATACCTGCCAAAAGGAAAAATGGGATCAGCAATCAGTTATACATTCCATAAAGAAGAGTATCTAAGAAATTTCTTTAAAGATGGTCGCTGTGAATTAAGCAATAATCTAGCTGAACAAAGAATCAAACCATTCGTAATAGCCAGAAAGAATTTCTTGTTTTAAAATACAAAAAAAGGAGCTAAAGCAAGTACCATATATTTAAGTTTGATAGAATTCGCAAAAATAAATAAACTAAATCCATATAAATATCTGGAATATGTGTTGGATATATTGAGCACCAAAGGATTATCAAATGAAATCAAAAATAGTGTGTTGCCGAACTCTAAACAGCTGCCAAAGAACCTATATGTAAAAAAGAATAGATCCGATTGACAATGACATTGTATCATTTCAAATCGGATCTTTTAATTTGTCGAATAAATTTTGTGTGCTAATTCTTGATCTGCAAAATCAACATTGAGGATACCATAATTCTTTTTTTTGCAAATCATAGTCCTTCAAGTGTGCGTTATTATTCTTTGCGTAGTTTTTTTGAATGACCAATCTTACCTTTACCACTCGTGGAGGTAAAATTTAAATAGAATGTAGAATCATTGGACATAGAGTTTTCTAAACAATATTCGATGGCTTGTATCTTATCTTCTACATCATAATTGTAACTTGATTATTACGACACGGGCAGAGAAATTATTGGATAAAAGTATAAAAGCACCATTTTGGTGCTTTTAGTGGTTTTGGTGAAATATTCTAAAATAAATATAAATGTCAAATCCAGAATGATGTTATAATAGATGCATGCTGATTAATGTATATGTAGAATACAATCGCCTACGCAATACCTTTTACATATTCTTGTGATTGTCATGTTGAAGTTGGTTGTCGAGTCCGTGTTGAATTCAACAATCGTACACTTGTAGGATTTGTCGAAGAAGTAGATGTAGAAAGCGATTTTAAAAAAATATTAAGCCTGTCATTGAAGTCATAGATGAAAAGCCATTATTAAATAACGAATTAAAGGTATTGGCAAATTATATGGCTGATTTTTATGCCAGTTCGAAAGTGACTTGTTATAAAACAATGCTGCCACCAGCTCTTCGTCCTTCTAGTAAGCATTCAAAAATTATCTATGAAGATTATGCGGTATTAAATAATTCTGATTTGCCATTAACATCAAGACAAAAAGAAGTGCTTCATAGTTTTACCTATCCATGCAAGATGAGTGAACTTAGAAAAGTAAGTCCATCCATCACAAAGGTTTTATTAGATAAAGGTTATATTATTCTTGAAAAAAGAATTAAGGATTCTAATACATGTGTAAGTGAAATTGCGGATGTTACACATTCTTTAACTTCTGAGCAAGTGTCGGCGATTGAAACCATTCAAAACACCAATAAAACGGTCTCTTTACTTCATGGCGTGACTGGTTCTGGTAAAACCGAAGTCTTTTTGCGATTGGCAGAAGACGTATTATCGACTGGAAAACAAGTTTTATTTCTTGTTCCTGAAATAGGTTTAACACCGATGATGATACAAAGAGTGCAAGCGCGCTTTAAACAAAAGATTGCGATTTATCATTCAGGATTGAATGCGCAAGAAAAGCTAGAACAATATAATTTAGTAAAAAGATCATAAAGTCGATATCGTTGTAGGTACGCGGAGTGCTTGTTTTATGCCGTTTTCTTCTTTAGGCTTGATTTTAATGGATGAAGAACACGATTCTAGCTACAAACAAGATAATACACCACGCTATCATACGCGCGATATTGTCTTATTTCGTGCGGCCTATCATAAGTGTAAAGTCGTATTGGCAAGTGCGACACCTTCTTTAGAATCGTACGCAAGAGCTTATAAGAACGTCTATGAATTGATTGAACTTAAAAATCGCATTCATGAAATGCCGGAAATTTGTTTGATAGATATGAAAAAGGAAAGAATCACAAACGGCTTATCTGAAACATTGCTTCAAGCTATTCATGAGCGTCTTTCTAAAAAATGAACAAGTGATCTTGCTTTTTAAATCGAAGAGGCTATTTACCCATTGTTCGCTGTAGTGATTGTGGTCATGTACGCATATGTCCAGATTGTGGTGTGGCTTTAACCTACCACAAAAAATCAAAATGCCTTGGTATGTCATTGTTGTGGAAGACAATTTCCATTTATGGAAGAATGTCCAAGCTGTCATTCTAAGAACTATTTTAAAGCCGGTATGGGAACTGAGCGTTTGGAAGAACAGATTCTAGAAATCTTTAAGAATCATCATGTCGTTCGTATGGATGCAGATAGTACACGAAAAAAGAATGCTCATGAAAAGTTGTTAAGAGAATTTGAAGAGTCTGGAGATCTATTAATCGGTACGCAAATGGTGGCTAAAGGCTTGGATTTTGAAAGAGTGACTTTAGTTGGAATTTTAAATGCGGATGCCACGCTTTGTCGAAATGACTACAGGGCTAGTGAGACAGCGTATGAAATGTTAGAACAAGCGAGTGGAAGAAGTGGTCGTGGAAAGCTAAAAGGACAAGTTATGATTCAAACATTTGATTCGGATCATTTTGTGATGCGATGTGTTCAAATGCATGATTATAAGATGTTTTTAATCAAGAAATGCGCTATCGCCATTTAGGGATGTATCCACCCTATGTGTATTTATGTACCTTAGTATTTACACATTTTGATTTGCAGGAAGCCTATAAAATGGCGCGTGTTGCGAAATCGTATTTTACTTCTTTACGCGTATTGGGTCCGATTGAAATTCGTATGCAACAAAAGAAGCATCGTGTGCGCTTGATTCTAAAATCAAAGGACGATCAATTATTACACAAAATTGTGCGAAATTATTTGGATGAAACAAAATATGTTGTGGATGTGAATATGCATCCAATTATGATGGAGGAATAGAATGAGAAAATGGATATGGAAAGCCTTAGATGAAGTTGTGAATAAAAAAGTCTATTCCAATTTATATTTAAGAAATCATTTACAGGAAGTGGATGAAAAGATCGTGCATTGGCTACACGCATTTTTTTATGGAACCATTCAAAATTATCGTTATTGTAAAGAATGCTGGTCAAAGTATGTGAAGAATAAATTACACCCTAAAATGGATGTGTTATTGACAATGAGTACATATCAGTTGTTGTTTTTGGATAAAGTCCCAAGCTATGCGATTGTCAATGATGCGGTCAATATTGCCAAAAGATCAATGTGAAATATGCGGGTTTGACAAATGCTGTATTGCATAAGGTCAAACCGATTGAAACGGACAATGTAGCCTTACCCGATTGGCTTTATAAGATGTGGGCTTCTCAATATGGACAAGAAAAAGCTTTGATGATGGCAAGTGCAAGTGTAAATATATTACCCATGTATGTTCGTCGAAATACATTAATGACTAGTGAAGCTGATTTTGATTTGGATACGTTTGTTTGTGTTCAAGATCCATTATATATTTATACAGGTAATGATTATTTTCATCATGACTACTATCAAAAGGTTATATGAGTGCCCAAGATGAGGGGAGTTTTGCGATTGCAAAATTTGTTGATCCTAAGGAAAATGAAAGAATTCTAGACTGTTGTGCAGCGCCAGGAACAAAGACTATGGCCATGGCCGAAAGGATGCATAATCAAGGTCATATTGATTCGTATGATTTACATGCACATCGTAAAGAATTGATTGATAGTGATGCCAAACGCTTAGGTATTGATATTGTACATGCAGGTGTACAAGATGCGACAACATTTAAAAGTTCTGTGTTATATGATCGAATAAATTATGATCAAATGTGCGAATATGCCCTAGATCACGGATGGAAATCGTATCGTGGACATCAGATCTTTCAATGGTTGTATCGCAATCGTGTATTTGACATTGATGAAATGAGCAATGTATCAAAGGAAACAAGAGAAATCTTAAAGAAAGATTTTATTGTGAATCCTTTAGAGTTAATAAAAAAACAAGTTTCACATGATGGAACAACAAAATTCTTGTTTAAAACAAGTGATGGTGCACTACTTGAAAGTGTTATGATGGTCTTTGACTATGGTCGAAGTGTTTGTGTTTCCAGTCAGGTTGGCTGCAACATGGGCTGTGCATTTTGTGCGAGTGGCTTGACAAAGAAAAAAAGAGATCTAACAAGCGGTGAAATGGTTGCCCAGGTTATGTATGTTCAAAAAGAATTGGATAAAGATAACTTGCGCCTTTCACATATTGTTGTCATGGGTACAGGAGAACCTTTTGATAACTATGATAATGTCATGAATTTTTTTGGCAACAGTAAACCATGATCGTGGTTTAGGTATTGGTTCTAGACATATTACGATTTCAACTTGTGGCATTGTTCCAAGAATCTACGATTTTGCCAATGAACATACACAATACAATTTAGCCATTAGTTTACATGCGCCAAATGATGAATTGCGTGATAAATTAATGCCAGTTAACCATGCATATCCATTAAAAGAGTTGATGGAAGCTGTTAAGTATTATGGTCAGGAAAATAATCGTCGTTTGACTTTTGAATATATTTTATTAAATGGTGTTAATGATCGTCCTGAACATGCCAAACAATTATCAAAACTTCTTCATGGAATGAATGCATATGTCAACTTAATTCCATACAATGCGGTAGATGAAAAGGGCTTTAAATCGGTAAGCCACGACGAAGCTATGGTTTTTATGATTTGTTGATGAAGAATCATGTTCGTTGCACGATTCGAAAAGAACATGGTAACGATATCGATGCGGCTTGTGGACAATTAAGAATCAAAAGAAATTAAAAAGGAAGGAATTTAGGCGGATGAAAGTTTTTGCGAATACAGATGTAGGTCTTGTAAGACAATTAAATGAAGATGATTATTGCATCGCTCATAATGCCAATGATGAATGGATGGCCATTGTCTGTGATGGTATTGGTGGTGCAAAAGCATTAGGGGAATGTGGCGAGTCATACGGATTATAATAATGAACTGATTCAAATGGTGAAGATCATGAGTGATAAATTAAGTGGGGATGCGATGGCATTTGGGCGTATGGCATGTTTTTTCCAGCGTGAAAGGCATATAAATATTTGTTGTTTCAAGTGATGGCATGGATAGTCGATTTTATCACATCCAAATGTTGTAGATATATATGATGTTGGTGAATATGAAGGTATGCACTATATTGTCATGGAATATATTCGTGGTCGAACTTTAAAAGATTTGATAGCACAGCGCGGAGCTTTAGGTGTGGATGAGGCCATTGCCATTATGAAACAATTGATCAGTGCAATTGATCACGCGCACGATCATAATATTATTCATCGTGATATCAAACCGCAAAATGTGTTGGTAAAAGACGATGGAACGATTAAAATTACAGATTTTGGGATTGCGGTAGCCCATGGTTCTGTACAGCTAACGTTTAATAATACGGTTATGGGTTCAGCCCATTATTTAGCGCCAGAAACAACACAGGGTAAAAGAACCAAATGCACAAGTGGATATCTATTCATTGGGTATTGTATTCTATGAATTGTTAACGGGGCACGTTCCCTTTTACAGGAAAGACACCAACAGAGATTGCGATCAAGCATTTGCGTAAACCAATGCCTTATGTGCGTGATTTCAATCCGGATATTCCACAGTCTGTTGAAAATATCATTTTAAAGGCGACCGCAAAAAATTTAGATGACCGTTATGGTAAAGAAATGCTTTATGATTTAATGCATTGCATGGATATAGAATATCGTGATATGAAGCGTATCAAGGTGGATGCAAGTTCGAATAAGGAATTGATGAAATATGATAATGGGCATATTGATTTTGAAGATGAAGAGTTTGAAAAAAAGAAGAGAAGCCAAAAAAAAAGCCAAATTGGATTCCAGCTGTCATGATTAGTGCTGCTGTTGTGATTTCTATTGTTGTACTTGTACTCATTGCCAGCATTACAGGCATAATTAAGATTAGTGGCTTTCTGGGCTATCAAACAATGCCGAATGTAGTGGATTTGACACCAGATGAGGCCATTGAATTCAAAATGAAAAAGAAGAAATCATTGCCAAACCAAGAGGTAAAATGCGCCAGCATGAAGCGCCAGTCGTCGGGGATTTTGTCGAATATGAAAAGATTGAGGATTCATATCGTATTCATAAAGTTCTTTCACGAACAAATCGTCTTTTAAGACCGGCTATAGCCAATGTAGATCAAGCTTTGATTGTCACAAGTTTAAAAGATCCGGACTATTCTTGTCACTTATTAAACCGTTTGATCTTCTTAGTAGGCTTAGCAGGTGTCAAACCGGTGATTTGTGTGACCAAACTTGATTTATTGGATCGTCCCGAAGAAATTTTGGCGGATCTTGAAAAATATAAAAAGGCGGGATATGATGTGGTTTTCTCAAATCCTGGTAGTGATGACAAAGAATTACAGGAAATCTTAAATGGAAAAGTGTCTGTTTTATGTGGTCAGTCGGGTGCGGGTAAAAGTTCTTTATTGAACCGCCTAAATCCTGATTTTGAATTACAGACACAAGCCATCTCTAAAGCTTTGGGTCGTGGTAAACATACTACACGCTATTGCCAGTTACACCATGTGTGTGATGGCTTGGTGGCGGATACGCCTGGATTTTCAAGCTTAGATTTTACAAGATTAGATACTTCGCATTTAGATGCGTGTATTCTTGATTTTAAACCATACATTCATACTTGTCGGTTTAAAGATTGTAGGCACTTGAATGAGCCGGATTGTAAGATCAAAGAGGCTGTTGAAAATGGAGAAATCAATCCATCTGTTTATGAGGATTATAAAAATATTATGGAAGAAAGAGGTAAAAAACTATGAATTCAATTGTGATTGCACCTTCAATTTTATCTTTGGATTATGCCAATGTGAGTGCACAATTAGAAATTTTAAAAGAATCTAAAGCAGAGTGGTTACACTTTGATGTGATGGACGGTCATTTCGTACCGAATTTAACGTTTGGACCTGATATTTTAAGAGGCTTTAAAAAGGCTTGTCCATTATTTATGGATGTGCATTTAATGGTAGAAGACCCAGAAACATACGCACCTATCTTTATTAAAAATGGTGCGGATCTAGTAACTTTCCATACAGAAGCTTTGAATAATGATTTGACTCGTATTCAGAAGTTATTGGATGAAATTCATGGTTTGGGTGCGAAAGGTGGTATTGTCGTAAAACCAAATACGGCCATTGAACCTTTTGAAAGTGTACTCAAATCTTGTGATCTTGTCTTAATTATGAGTGTTGAGCCTGGTTTTGGTGGCCAGAAATTTATGGCCGACATGCTTAAAAAAGTAGAGTGGTTAAAAGAAAAGCGTGAAGCATTGAACCTTTCATATCGTATCGAAATTGATGGGGTATCAACCAGGATACGTTTAGATTGGCATTAAATGCAGGTTGCGACACATTGGTTGCGGGAAGCTACGTATTTAAAAATGACATTGCTAAAACAATTGAAGGTATGCTTGAATAAATGACTTGTGCGGTTTTAATTACACCACTCGTTGATGTTGTGCCAAAAATTGAAAATTGTGATTATATAGGTGTTGATGCTGGTGCATATAAAAATTATAGATCAAGGTTTTCCAATTAAAATGGCAGTGGGAGACTTTGATTCTTTAAGTGAAGAGGATTTTAAACGAATCACGTGTCCAATTGAAAGACATCCCATTATGAAGGATGAAACGGATTCAGAGCTTGCGATTCGTTTATGTAAAGATTATGATACGATCCATTTATATGGGGGCATGCAAGGGAAGAATCGATCATACGATTGCGAATATTCGCTTGGCGATGTATCGTTTTCAAAATGTAGTGTTAATCGATGAGCACCAAAGAATATCTGTTATGAATGTAGGCGTTCATGAAATCGATGATTCGTATCATCATATTTCATTTTATCCTATTCAAGAGGGTGTGCTTTCTTTATCGGGATTTTTATATCCATTAGATAAAAGACGGATTCATATCGAAGAAATATATACGACAAGTAATTCTTTAACAGAGAAAAAGGGAATCGTTCGTGTGGATGAAGGTAGCTTTTTATGTGTACAATCCAACTGAGGTAGTCTATGTTCTATGATGTAGCTATGAACTTTTGTGATTGGAACCATATTAATGGTTGCGGGAGCCATCATGATATGGATTCCCAATCGTATTTTTACAGGGATCTTAATCGCATCTATTGTATTTTTATGTGTCAATGGCGTAGTTTTAATTATTCGCTTTGTAAAGAATAAAATGAATAAAGATTTTTTCTTTTCCATATTATCCTTTGTGTTTATGTTTTTCTTAATGAACTTTCGGTATCTTCCACAATGGATCTTAAGAGTAAACTTTGGCGGATATTGTATTCTTTGTGGATTTGCCTGTTTTGTTCAGCTTGTGATTAATCAAATCAATCATATTAAAAGAAACTTCTTTAACTTTGTGTTTAGCTTTATTTACATTTTCTTTGGCTTTTATTTGTTATTGAATCCAGACTTTCATACAGATCTTTTAATGCGTGCTTTTTGGCATTTACTTTATGATCTTAGGTATGCGTTATTTTGGGGATGGATATGAAGGAATCAATCCTTTAACGAAATATAAATGGAAACGAAAAGTAAGAATCACACTTCCGGCTTTTTCTTTGTGCTTTCGTTCCAGATGCGGCTTTGACAAGTGTCAACCGGTATTTAGAGGATGGTAAGCCTGAAGATTTAAATACGTATAAGAAGGATGAGGTTGTTCGCTTAAAGGTGATTGTCCATGTCGGGCCCAAGGGCTTTCAAAAGGTTGGTCACATCTGTTTTGCGTATGATGATATTGTCTATAGTTATGGAAATTATGATAGTGACTCCTTTCATTTAAATCAAACGATTGGGGATGGCATTTTTTTTTACGGTGCCACTCGAAAAATACATTCCAAATATGATTTCGGCAGAGAATAATTCCATTTTTTGAATATGGTGTTTATACAACATCGAAACAGAATGCATTGATTGAAAGAA
>VOFI01003518.1_pt1 | contig 29000 bp, 48 predicted proteins | sample 5384131 | NCBI WGS metagenome assembly VOFI01 (sample SAMN12384728, study PRJNA508395) | human gut metagenome | isolation source: healthy gut H | host: Homo sapiens
GTATTGTTTCATGACCCGTGCGATGTCCCGGTTTTGTTCCCGACGTTTGATGGATTCACGCTTGTCATAATCATGTTTCCCTTTAGCGAGCCCCTAAAAGTAATTTGGCATAGCCATCCTTGAGATAGACCTTCAAAGGCACCAGGGTCATTCCGGTCCCTTTGGTGTCTTGGTCCAGCTTTTGGATTTGCTTTTTATGAAGAAGGAGCTTGCGACGACGATCTGGATCTTGGTTCCAGATATTGCCTTCCTCATAAGGGCAATGTGGACATTGCTAAGCCAAACTTCGCCATTTTTAACTTGCGCAAAGCCATCTTTTAAGTTAATGCGTCTTTGCACGGACACTTTTTGATCTCTGTCCCCGTCAGCACCATTCCTGCTTCAATCGTATCCACGATGGTGTAGTCATGTCTCGCCTTTTTATTTTGCGCGACTACCTTTCCTTCGCCCTTTGCCATGTTTGGCTCCTTTCTTTGCTACTTCCTTGTAAAATGGTTTCTTCCCTTTTTTTTCTTTTTGGATTTAGAGGAAGAATCTTTTCGCTTGTCATTTTTCTAGCGGTTGATCCCTTAGAAACTTTTTTTGTCCTTGCGTCTGCGATCCCTGCGATTACCATCTCGGTCACGCCCTTTAGCCTTAAGACCTTTTTCGACGACATCCCATTCACTTGGAATATAAGAGAAATCAATCTCTCCTGTTATCTTGTCGGCTCTTTCTACCTTGATTCGGATCTGCTGACCGACACGGAAGGTCACTCCTGATTTTTTCTCCGCGAAGGGTTAGATCTCTTTCGTTAAAATGGTAGAATTCAGGAAGATTGGTAATATGGATCAAGCCTTCAACCGTATTTGGCAACTCCACAAAGAGGCCAAATTTCACCACACTGGAAACCACGGCATCGTACTCTTCCCCAACAAAGTCTTCCATGTATTCAGCCTTCTTCATGGCTTCTACTTCGCGCTCCGCATCAATAGCTCGGCGTTCCCGACTAGAGGATTGGCTGGCAATATCTGGAAGGACTTGTTCAAAAGTGCTCTGCCACTTCTTGGGATTTTCCGTATTCGCGCACCATTCGATGAACCATCAGGTCCGGATACCGACGGATAGGACTGGTAAAGTGGGTATAAAACTCAGCGGCAAGCCCATAGTGCCCATGGTTGTGCTCTGAATAGCGGGCCTGTTGCATCGAGCGCAACAACATCATCGAAAAGGACATCTGCATACGGTTCCCCTTCGACCTTGCGCATAATTTCTTGCAGGGCTTCTTGGCTCATCTCACTAGCCGTTCCGTAGATCTGGATCCCAAAGCTAGAAGCATAATCGATAAACTTCTGTACTTTTTCTGCTTTCGGATCTTCGTGGATCCGGTAGATGAACAGCAGTTTCAGTCGCGTAAAGTGCTCCGCCACCGTTTCATTGGCAATCAACATAAAGGACTCAATCATCCGCTCGGCAATTCCTCTTTGACGCAAAACGATATCAACTGGTTTTCCTTCTTTATTGACCAAGATTTTAGCCTCATTGGTATCAAAATTGAGGGCTCCTCGGCGAATCCGCATGCCTTCTAGAATACCATGCAAGGTAGCCATTTGATGAATACTTGGGACAATTTTCTTAAACTCTTGAGCCTTTTTCTTCGTCGCCTGCTAAGATATCATTGACGTCACTATAGGTCATTCGGAAGGTCGTATTGATCACTGTTTGGGTAATGGTGTGCTTGACGACCTTGCCATGAGGATCAATCTCCATGATGGCAGACTGGGTCAGGCGGTCCACATTTGGATTTAAAGAACAGATCCCATTGGAGAACGCTCTGGTAACATGGGTACTACTCGGTCGGTCACATAGACAGAGGTCGCACGATTTAGAGCTTCCTTGTCGAGTGCTGAACCTTCCTGAACGTAATAAGAGACATCTGCGATGTGAACACCCAGCTCAAAATTGCCGTTCTTGAGTAGCTTGATATGGACCGCATCGTCCAAGTCTTTGGCATCTGCCCCATCGATGGTAAAGGTGATCTCATCTCGCAGATCCAATCGTCCCTCTAAATCCTTTTCAGATGGTACATCTGGAACCTGCTCAGCCTCTTTCAACACTTCTTCTGGAAATTCTGAGACAATGTCCATGGATTCTAACACTTCCAAGACATCGATTCCTGGATCTGTTACATGACCGACCACATCCCGCACAGTCGCCACAAAATAATTGTGTTTGCGGCTCGGGTATTGATCAATTTCAACCTTGAGGATTTCGGTCCCTTCCAATTGAATGGCTGGCTTCTTCACATAGATCAGCTGGCTGATCTTTTGATTTTTCGAACGAATGTAGCCGGCATATTTAGGCTTTTCCTCATCTAGGACGATTTGTCCAACTACCGTTTTAATGCTATGTTCCAAGACGTCAATAATCTTAGCTTCTGCCGCCGTTCCTTTGTTTCGGTCTGCTACCTTGGTAATGACGATCTCAACGGTGTCCCCATCGATGGCGTGGTTGACATCATTTCGGCCAACAAAAGAGGTCCTCTTCTTCGCCTTCTAAACTGACAAAGCCAAAGCCATTCTTATGCGCATGAAAGATCCCCTTGAGGGTAATAGCTGGGGCCTTCTTTTGAGCCAAACGAAGAGAGCCATCATCTTCGAATTTCAACTCATGACGGCGTTCCATCAGAGAGATGGTTTTGACCAAGTCACGGAAATCCTTAGACCCTTCTTTTCCTAGAGCTGCTGCCAGATCATTGATCTGGGCTTTGTCATGCTCTTGTAAATATTCTTTAATACTTGTTTTCATGAATGTATTTGCTGGTTATCCAGCCTCCTTTTTTTCTATCCACTTGTGTCATCTTTGTTTTACAAAATAAAAATAGGCAAAGACATTGTCTGAGCCTATCTTATCTACTAGAAAGTACCATTAAGATCATCGCGATCAATAACCAAAAGTAAAGACCATAACTGCCGTCAAACGCTGCATAACGGCTTCGAACCCACGCGCTTTTGAACGTTCAAACAAGTCATTTGAGCTAGCGTCAAAGACGTTGCTCGATTGGTTTTAGTTGGTTGCATAAAAATTGCGATAATAATCAATACTGACAATACTAGTAAAATAGTTGTTAATGCTCCGCTCATATTCAAAACTCCTTAAAATCCTTACTATTATACCACGAAAATCATTTTGGATTCAATATGTAAGGTTACTTTTTCTTTCCTTGGGACAATACTTCAAGACCTCGATCTTTTTCAGGATGGGTTTTGGTATTTTTACTGGTCAAATAATTCTGACTCCCACAGCTGGTGCAGGTCAGTTGAACTTTTAATTCGCACGTACGTCTCTCACTTTCAAATACTTTCTAAATAAGAATAAGAGGAAAATCAAATCGGTAAAAAGGCCAAAAGGGCTGTGCCGTAAAAACCCAATGATAGCCAAAATGCATGAAAATACTGATCCCATCATTGGTCCTAATACGCCACCTAAATAATAAAAGAGCTGGTTATAGCTAAAGATCCGAGAAATCCCTTCAGGAGGGGTTAAACGATTCAATAATGCAGAAACTCCTGGTAGTAGGGCTCCTGTCCCGATCCCAAAGAGGAAGCGTAAAATCCTAATTGAAGGGGGTGTTTGCGCTTGGGCACAAAGGATATATAGAGACAGCCACTATAAAGAAGGGCGATTAATAAGAGCCGGTGATTCCCGATTCGGTCTCCGAGTTTTTCCCATCCAACCTGAAAAGAGCATACTAGAGACTCCCATAGCTGAAACAATCATCCCCGATACAAAAGATCAGATTATCTCTTTGTCCCAAAGCTCGCACATAAAGAGGCAGGATCGGAGAAATAGATTGGGCGATCATTTGAATGGTCATGCTGGTCAAAAAAAGAGTCCCAAGAGGATATCTTTTTGCTGAATGGACATGAGCAACTCCCAACTGGATTTTTGTTCTTCTTTTGGAAGGGGCTCATAGTCTTCCTCAATGCCCCAGAAGGTTCAAGAGGAAACCAAAAATAAGAAAAGAAGCCGACCAAGAGAAAGACATTGCGCATGCCTAGATTTTCAGCAATGAGTCCTCCAATCAAAGGTCCCATCAAGGTGCCTGCTACAACACCAGTTGACAAAGTCCCCAAGGCATAACCGGATTGGTCCTTTGGAACTTGACTGGCAATCAGGGCTGTACTATTGGGGACAAAAGCCTGAAAAAAGACCCCATTGAGCAAGCGTAGGACCAAGAGCCAAAAGACAGAAGGTACAAAGGCGATGCCTCCCATGGTCAGCGTCATGGCAATGGAAGCTCTAAGCATCATAGGTTTTCGACCATAGCGGTCGGCTAAGCTCCCCAGATGGGAGACATGATCGCAGAGGTCACAGAAGAACTCGCAACAGCAATGCCTGCATAAAGGGGAACAGCCTTGCCCGTAACGCCCAACTCTTCTACAAAGAGGGCCATAAAAGGCACAACTAACGAAAGGCTGGCTCCGATGAAAAAGCACCCGATCCAGGCAATATATAGATTTTTACGCCAATTGATTTCTCTTGTGATAAAATCATCTTCTTTCTAATTGTTTTAGGGCTGCATCTAATTGGACATAGAGGGCCGTTAGATCGTCATTATTGTCTAAGACCAGATCTGCATGGGCGCTTTTTTTTTCATCTAGCGGCATTTGAGACAGCAATGCGTTCTTGGGCCTGCAGTTCTGATAAGTGGTTGCGTTCCATCAGGCGTTTGAGCTGGGTTTCTTTTGATACAGCTACCAACCAGACAGATTCAAACCACTCTTCATAGCCTTTGCTCGATTAAGAGTGGAATATCCATAAAAAAAGAGATCGGATTGTGCAGCTTGTCTATCTCTTACCTCAGCTAGAGCCTCACGAATAAGTCTGCCTTGGACGCGGTTGGACCAGTTTCTTTCACTAGGGTCTGAAAAGATCCGCTGACCCAAAAGCTAGGCGATCCAACTCTCCTTCTTTGGTAAGGATCTCTTTCCCAAAATGATCCACTAGGACACGGTAGAGGGTTCTCCTCCTGGTGCTTGCAAGTCATGAACCACTCGATCAGCATCAATGACAGGATAACCTTTTTCTTTCAAATAGGAGGTGACAGTTGACTTTCCTGAAGCAATCCCTCCTGTTAATCCAATGATTCTTGCCATTTAGTTCTCCTTTTGACAGTGAGGACAAAAATGGGTTCCGCGTCCCCCAGCTGGATTTTCTCAATCGGTGTCCCCGCAGCGCAAACAAAGGCTGGCCTGTTTTCCCCATAGACTTGGTGCTCTTCCTGCATGGTACCGTTCTCTCCAAAAGCATTGCTGTAAGAGCGAATAGTGGAGCCACCCTTTTTCGACAGCCTGAGCTAATACGGCGATTGTTTCCTTTCGGATGGCTTTGGCTTCTCTAGCAGTCAAGCTTTGACCCAAACGAGCTGGGTGAACCTTGGCTCGATAAAGGACCTCATCAACATAGATATTGCCCAGACCAGCCACTAATTTTTTGGTCAAAAGGGCTGATTTAATGGGTTTCTTTGATTTTTAAGAGCTCTTGGAAGGCTGGCGCTTTAAAATCCGCTTCTGTCGGCTCTGGACCAATTTTTTCGCCAAAAATAGCTGTCGACAAGCTCAGGTATGATGACTTCCATGGTCCCAAACTTGCGGACATCTTCATAGACCAGGGTGCTGCCATCTGTAAAATGAAAAGAAGACATGGGCGTGCTTGCGAAGAGGGACTTCGTCTGGATAAAAGAAATACTTACCTTCCATCCGCAAATGCGAGATGAGGACCAAATCCGTCAGATAAAACAAAGAGATATTTCCCACGGCGCCCCATGGCCCGAATTTCTTGACCTGGGAGATCTTGACGAAAAGCATCCAGATCCGTCTGAATCATCTTAGGATACTTTACTTCCACTGACTGGATGGTTTTTCCAAGAATTAATTTCTCAAGACCGCGTCGAACGGTCTCTACTTCTGGTAATTCAGGCATAGAACTCCTTCTCTAAAAACAAGAAGCAGGCTTCTGCCCACCTCTTCTTAATATTCTTTTTCATTGTAACCAAAATCAGCTAAGTCAATTTTTTATCACGCCAATTTTTCTTAACCTTAACCCAAGTTTCAAGGAAGACCTTATCCCCCAGCATGAGTTCGATATCCTTGCGTGCAAGGGTTCCGATCTTCTTGAGCATGGCGCCGCCTTTTCCGATGACAATCCCTTTTTGGCTATCGCGCTCGACCATGATGGTTGCACGGATATGAACTTTATCGGTTTCTTCATCCCGCTTCATAGAATCCACCACTACGGCAACGGAGTGTGGAATTTCTTCACGTGTCAACTGAAGGACTTTTTCACGAATCATTTCTGATACCAAGAAACGCTCTGGATGGTCTGTGATTTGATCGGCTGGGAAATATTGGAAACCTTCTTCCAAGTTTTCACTCAAAATATCAATCAAACGCGAAACATTGTTTCCTTGGAGGGCTGAAATCGGCACGATTTCCTTTGAAATCCATCTGACTACGGAAGTCATCGATTTGCGCCAAGAGTTGGTCAGGGTGCACCTTGTCGATCTTATTGACCACAAGAATAACCGGCACCTTAGCTTGTTTGAGTCGTTCGATAATCATATCGTCGCCCTTACCACGCGCCTCATCTGCTGGCACCATGAAAATTACGGTGTCCACTTCACGAAGGGTGCTATAGGCAGACTCTACCATGAAGTCTCCAAGCGCTGTCTTGGGTTTGTGAATCCCTGGGGTATCGATAAAGACAATCTGTTCCTTATCGGTTGTGTAAATTCCCATAATTTTATTGCGGGTTGTTTGCGCCTTGTCACTCATGATGGCAATTTTTTGCCCCATGACGTGGTTCAAAAAAAGTTGACTTCCCAACATTGGGACGTCCTAAAATGGCTACAAATCCTGATTTAAATGTCATATTATCCTTTCACGAGGGCATACTCCCTCTTATCCAAATACCAAGGCCCAGAATTTGGGCACAAAATCACCAGTCCTGTTAGTAGGGCAAAGCCTGATACGACGAGGACTGCTCCAGCCGCCATGTCTTTGGCATTCTTTGCCAACATGGAGAAATGGTAGTTACTAGCTAGATCCACCACATTTTCAATGGCTGAATTCATAATTTCAAAAGCAATCACCAAGGTGATGCTGAGCAATAAAAAGAGCCACTCTGTCGCAGAAATCCTAAATACCAAACCAGCAAGAATTGCTACAAAGGGCTGATAAGGCATGCTTGCGCATATTGCGCTCTTCCTTGATCGCAGTGAAAATTCCTGTTATCGCAAACTCCAGGCTTGAAATAAAGTCCCGATTTTTCCATTTTCGCTTATTGTCTTGTGAGTCCATAGGCTGTCAAAATCTCTTCCTGTAAGCCAAACATTTCCTTTTCTTCTTCCGGCGTATAGTGATCATAGCCATTAATGTGAAGAAAACCATGCACTGCTAAAAATCCCATTTCGCGCTCAAACTATGGCCATATTCTTCGGCTTGCTCACGCGCCTTGTCAATTGAAATAAAGAGCTCACCAATATAGGTATCGAATTCAGCCATCATCTCTGCCAATTCTGGATTTTTCTGCAAGGTCTTCCTCGTCAAAAGAAATCTCCATCTCTGGCTTGTATTCTAAACTGATGACATCCGTCGGACGATCCGTATCACGGTATTCAAGATTTAGTTCATGACTGCGTTCATTGGTTACAAAAGTCACAGCCATTTCCTTGTCTTCTTTCCCAATTTTTTGAGCAGCAAATTCTAAAATTTCTTGCGTTTGTTTTAAGATTTCGTCAGAGACTTGACCAGTCTCATCTACCATTTCAATATACATCTGGATCACCTCACTATTATCACTTCATTATAGCATAAAACCAGCCTATATACTAGATACAGGCTGGTTTTCAATCTTTTTTCTTTGCAGGACAATCTTACACCACTGTTTGCTGGATGGCATTCATCTGGGCATAGATCCCGCCTTGTGCGACCAGTTCCTCGTGCCTACCACGCTCCACAATGCGTCCTTCGGATAAAACTAAGATCTGATCCGCATCTTGGATAGTGGACAAGCGATGGGCAATGATAAAGGTGGTCCGGCCCTTTTGCAAGACTGCCATAGCCTTTGGATGATTTCTTCTGTTTCCGTATCGATGTGAGAAGTTGCCTCATCCAAAATCAGAATTTGCGGATTCATATAGAGCGTCCGCGCAAAGGAAATCAATTGGCGCTCACCACTTGAAAAGGCGGATCCTTTTTCTACGACTGGATGGTCCATTCCCTTTTCAAGGCGCTCTACAAAGGGCCAAGCCCCGACTTTTTCAAGGCATCTTTGACCGCATCCCGATCAATATGTTCCTGACTCATGGCCACATTACTAGCTATGGTTCCTGTAAATAGATAAGGATCCTGCAGAACAATCCCCATATGGCTTCGTAAGCTCTCACGAGAAACTTGGCGAATATCTTGACCATCTATCAAAATCACTCCTACTTGAGGATCATAAAAACGATAGAGCAGGTTCATAATCGAAGACTTACCCGATCCAGTATGACCCACAAGAGCGATGGTTTGCACCTGGACTAGCCTGAAAGGCAATATCCCGCAGAACTGGCTTTGCCTTCTTCATAAGCAAATTGAACGTCGTCAAACACGACTTGAGCCTTTTCTATCTTCAGTTCCAATGCACCATCAGCCTCTAACGGTTGGTCTAAGAAAGCAAGGACGCGGCTCCCCGTTTCTAAGGATCTCCGAATATTCGGAAATTGACGACTGAGATTGGCCATGAGATCAAATAGATTAATCACATAGTTAATATTGATAAATAAGAAACCAGCCGTCACACCAATATTACCCTCTAGGAAAGAAATCCCAGCGATGGTCAAAATGCCTGCAATCACTAAAAACTTGAGCAATTCCGTCAAGGTCCAAGAAGCAATGGAATCGGCTAGGGAGGATTCGATCATTGGCTCTAACATCTTCTGGGTAGTGGCTTCAAACTCCTCCACCACACCAGGCTCTTGATGATAGAGCTGAATCATACTGGCACCATGCAAGAGTTCATTGACCTGGGTATTGACCTCGCTTCGCGCATCAAAGAAATCCTTCATAGGCTGGTCCGTCATGACCTTGTAGAGATACTGGATCCCATAGAAAATCGGAAAGACCAAACACAAGAGAAGGCCCATCATAGGACTCAGGTAAAAGAGAATCCCTAGGATAAAGAGGAAACGCACCAAGTAGATGACTAAAATCATACAAGAGTTATAAAACTGGGTCCGCAAGGTCTCCGTATCATTGACAATTCTTGTCGCGATCTTCCCAGCCGGCTTATCATCAAAATAAGAAATAGGCAACCCTTGCATGACTTGAAAGGCTTGGTCTCTTAGGTTAGCCGTCACTTGATTGCTTCCGTGTAGCAAGATCCGATTCCCCTAGGTAGCTAATTAGCTGTCCGATGCTCAAGACCAAGAGATAGAATCCTCCCATCTGAAGCAAGTCCCCTTGCCCTCCACCGTGGGTCAGCGCAGTCAAAGGCCCATCGATCATCTTTTTGAGAAGAAAGGGAGACAATTCAGAAAAAATGGTGGCTAGTAAGAGGCAAATAAAGCCAGCAAGAAAGACAGTTGGATAAAGCGTGATCCTAGATAATAATCGTTTCAAAACTTTCATCTTATTCTCCTTCCTGTTTTTGTTGCCGTTGGTATTGTTCATAATACCAGCCCTCTTGAGCTAATAAATCACTAGCTCTGCCTTCTTCTACAATCTGTCCTTGATCCAAGACGATGATCCAATCCGCCTGATGAACAGCAGACAAGCGATGAGAAACAATAATGGTCGTCTTGTCTTTTCGTTCCTTTTGAATCGTGTCAATAATGGCCTGTTCAGTCTTAGCATCTACTGCCGAAAGGGAATCATCTAACAGCAAGAGCTCTGCATCTCTTAAGAAGGCACGCGCCAGAGAAATCCGTTGTTTTTGACCTCCTGATACAGAGACCCCTTTCTCACCGATCAGGGTGTCCATTCCCTGAGACATCCGCTCGAGATCATCCGCAAAAGCAGCTTGGGCTACTGCTTCCACCAAGTCATCTTGGCTGGCTCCTTTTTTACCAAGCGCTATATTCTCACGGATAGACTTGGAAAATAAAATATGTTCTTGGGAAACATAGCCAATTTTTTCTTCGATGGAGTGTCGGTTGTAGTCCACGATCGGTTGCTGGTTGACCAAAAACTCTCCCTCACCAACTGGGTACTGCCGCAAGAATTGTCGAACCAGAGTAGTCTTTCCTGCACCGGTACGACCAACAATTCCAACCGTCTGTCCTCGCTGGATAGTCCAATCAATGCCTGACAGGCTCTTTCGCTCAGCACCAGGATAGCTGAAGGAATAATCCTTAAACTGCACCAAATCAATTTCGCTCTAGGTAGTGAGGACCATCTGGCTCGAGATTATCCGTTTCATCAATCACTTCTTTTAATTTTTTATAGGACATTTGCCCTGTCTGGTAGACCAAGATCAAGTCCGCCATCATCCACATAGGCTCAATTAAAAGACCAAATACAGCTGTAAGGCCAATAATTGCCTTAAGGCTCAACTGCCCGCTTGCTAGGGACTGTCCTCCAAATAGCAGGAGCAAGACTGTCGAGAATCCAATAAACAACAGGGCTAAAGGTCCAAAAGAATATTGGATAGAAGCAATTTTGTCCCCTGTTTTGGATAGACTGGCTGTTTTTTCTGAAACTGTTTGACCTGCTGATCCCGTTTACTATAGGCCCTCATGACCCGAATCCCTTCGATGGACCCCAAGACTTCATCGTTCAACTGAGCGACTGCTTCCCGGTTTTGCTCAACATACTCCTCCTGCTTTCTACTCAAAAAAATAGGTAGAAACGACGAGGAAGATCATAGGAATAAAGGAAATCAAGGTTAATTGCCAAGAAATGAAAAACATGGTCGGAATAATAAAGGCAAACAAGCCACCGCCAAACAGGAGCACCATCATCCCGTAACCAGCCATATCGGCCATGCCATCGACATCTGTCGTAAAGCGCGTCAAGAGATCTCCTGAGCGAAATTTCTCAAAAAAGGGCGCCGCATGGCTACTAGCTTACGAAATGCTTGCTCCTGGAGGGTCGCCTTGAAATGGACTGACGACTGAAAGAGTCGCAACTGCCAATAAAAAGCCGTTAGGTAATTGAGGATGGCTGATCCTACCAAAGAGGACCATATCCCATACAAAGTTGGATTGCGTCAGCGTCCGCTGACTCAAATGATCCACTAAGCGCTGGATGACTTGCGTCGGGATCAATAAGGTGTAATCATAAAGAATCAGGACCATAGCGATCTTCACATATCGCCACTTGCGCTCCCTGTTATACTCCCCAAATAGCTCTGATCATATATTCTCCTTTTCAAAATGGCACAGAAAAACCCAAGCAAAGGAGCTGAGTATGCTCAGTCCACACTTGGGCCTTCTGATGCCTATCACCAATTCAGTTAAGGCAAGTAAAAATGCATACAAAAAACCCAAGACAGACTCCTCCATCTTGGGTTCCATTTATAGTTTACATCGAACTCAACTGAGATTGGAGAAGCTGTGTATTTAATTGTGTCATCAAAACATCTACTTTGTTCATGATGGTTTTCTCCTTTCTCTTTGTTGTTCTAACTTTACCACTTATTTCCTTGCTTGTCAACGCTTTTTGAAAATTGTTGAAAAAAGCAAGACTTTTAAAGATGGACTCAAAAAAAGAAGCCTAGATCTTTCTCTAAGCTTCTCTTTTCTGCTATGCTAGTTGCCGGGATTGAACCGGCGACCTCATCCTTACCATGGATGCGCTCTACCGACTGAGCTAAACCAGCAGTACCTATCTACTATATCATGGAGATAGGTCTTTTGTCAATATCCTGATTCATTTTTTCTGCCAAATATTCTTCCTTTCGTGAGGACATAATGAACTCTCGTCACCATTCGCCCTTCTTCATGCAGGTCTAGCATCGCGTAGGGCTCCTCGTGAGAAATATTTCATCCCTGATTTGGCCATCACCCGTCCAGAAGCTGGATTGTTCTGATCATGAACGGCAATGAGCTTGTTCATCCCTAACTGTTCAAAAGCCAAGGCAATGACTGCCTTGGTAGCCTCTGTCGCAAGACCTTGGTTCCAATAGTCTTTATTCAGAACATAGCCGATACTCCCCTTCTTCAGACAAAGATCCAAATCCAGTAAATCAATCGTCCCGATAAATTTTCCATTTTCTTTGAGTTCGATCCCCCATCTTCCAAGTGGGCTCGCTAGGTAAAAGAGGGCAATATTATTACGCGTCTCTTCTAGACTTTGATTGGTTGGAAAGGTATAGCGCGTAACTGTTTCATCAGAAGCATACTCAAACATAGCCGGTGCATCTTCAAGAGTGACCGGACGCAAGTGCAAACGCTCTGTCTCCATTTCTAGATAAGCCGCTAACTTCACATATAAATTTTCCATTTGACACTCCTTCTTTAGGGATTAGTTTAGCAAATAACATAAAAGAAGGCAAGCTCAAATTTTTCTTGCTTTTTAACCCACTTTTCTATACAATAAAATCAATCAAAACAATCAGGTAAGGAGTGAAAAGGTCATTGAGTCAAGAGAGCAATCTCACACCAATGGCCTTTTTACAAAAATCTGAGCAAGGAGGCAAAAATGCTCATTGGAATTCCTAAAGAAATTAAAAACAACGAAAATCGGGTCGGTTTGACACCTGCAGGCGTACAAAGCTTGGTCAAGAAAGGACATCAAGTTTTGGTGGAAACAAATGCTGGACTTGGTTCTGGCTTTGCGGATGAAGATTATACTAAGCAAGGGGCAACCATCGTTGCGACTGCTGCAGAAGCAGGCCGCTGAGATGGTGGTCAAAGTCAAAGAACCCCTCGCTGAAGAATATGGCTTCCTTCGCGAAGACCTCTTGCTCTTTCACCTACTTGCATATGGCTGCCGCACCTGAATTAGCGGACGCTATGGTCGCAGCTAAAACAACTGGGGTGGCCTACGAAACCGTTCGTGACTTGATGGACAGTTGCCACTCTTGGTGCCAATGAGTGAGGTTGCTGGACGGATGGCCGTGCAAATCGGTGCTCACTTCCTGACCAAACAAGAAGGTGGATCAGGCGTCCTCCCTAGGTGGGGTACCAGGTGTTCCCAAAGGGAAAGTTACCATCATCGGAGGCGGAGTCGTTGGAACTCATGCAGCTCGGATCGCCCTTGGACTCGGCGCCCAAGTCACCATCTTAGATATCAGCGCTAAACGTTTGGCTGTTCTGGAAGATGTCTTTGGTCATCAAATCAAACCCTTATGTCCAATCCATTTAACATTGAGGCCAGCGTCCGTGATGCCGATGTTGTCATCGGTGCTGTCTTGATTCCTGGTGCTAAAAGCTCCTAAATTAGTGACAGACGATATGGTTAAACAAATGCGTCCCGGTTTCAGTCATCGTCGATGTGGCCGTTGACCAAGGTGGTGTTATTGAAACAGCAGACCGTGTCACAACGCATACGGATCCAGTTTACGAAAAACATGGCGTGCTCCACTATGCCGTTGCCAATATCCCAGGGGCTGTCGCTCGTACCTCTACTATCGCCCTTACCAATGTGACCCTTCCTTATGTCGAATCCCTAGCTGACAATGGCTTCCACAAGGCCATCTCCCTCGACGAAGGCCTGCGCCAAGGGGTCACCACTTACCAAGGTCACATCACAAGCCAACCTGTTGCTACTGGTTTAGAGCGTGACTTCACACCAATCGATGAATTGGTTTAAACTATCATATTTAAAAATTACCATCGAAAAAAAACAAGTTTTTTTTCATATGAACTAATTAAAAATGTTTTGGAAAAAAAAGTTGTTTTTCATCTTTAGAGACTTTCCGCCGTGAGAAAAGTGCTTGCAATTTAAGCATTGAGACCTTAGGATTGTCATCTTCGCTGACGTCCGTTCTCACCTAAGGAAGGCCAGGAGATGATTTTATCGTCAATTTAAGGCAAAGATCCGAAGATCTTTTTTTTATTTTCTTCCACATCCGGTTTTTCTTTGAGCACTGGATTTGAATTGGCTCGTAGGCCCGGATAATCTCTGCTACTACTGGATGACGAACGACATCCTTGGCAGAGAAATGCACAAAGTCAATTTGAGAAATGTTCTTCAATTTCTCCTGAGCATCAATCAATCCGGATTTCACATTTCGAGGAAGGTCAATCTGGCTGGTATCTCCATTGACAATCATCTTAGAATTAAATCCTAAACGAGTCAAGGAACATCTTCATCTGCATGATGGTCGTATTTTGTGCCTCATCTAAAATGACAAATGCATCATCCAAGGTCCGCCCCCGCATATAAGCCAAAGGCGCAATCTCGATAATCTCGCGCTCCATCATCCGAGTTGTTTGGTCCTTCCCCAGGATTTGGTAAAAGAGCATCATAGACCGGACGGAGATAAGGGTCTACTTTTTCTTTGAGATCCCTGGAAGGAAACCAAGGCTCTCTCCAGCTTCTACAGCAGGACGCGTCAAAATGATCCGCTTGACCTGACCACGCTTGAGGGCAGTCACGGCCAAAGTCACTGCTAGGAAGGTTTTCCCAGTCCCCGCTGGTCCAATCCCAAAAGTGACATCATGGTTCTTGACACTATCGACATAGATCTTTTGACCAAGCGTTTTAACCCGAATGGGCTTGCCGTAACTATCCTTGATAATCTCTTCTTCATAGAGAGCGATGAACTTATCCAATTCCCCATTCCTCACCATGGTAATGGCGGTCACCACATCCGGCGTTCCAATGGTCATGCCACGGTTGACGAGGACCAAAAAGAGCCTGAATGACTTGACGAACCTGCTCGCAGGTTTCTTCTTCCCCAATGATTTGGACGATTTCTGTCCGGGCATGAATAGTTACCCCAAATTCTTGCTCCATCAAACGAAGATGGCGTTCGTTAGATCCAAACAAATGAAAGAGATCGTCTGGATGCGTTAATGTAATTTCAACTGAATGTTCTTGCAAATAAAGAACCTCTCTACCTGTGTTTTTCTATTATTATAACAAAGAGGCCGAGAAAAACCATCCTCGACCTATCCTTTTCTAGTGGGCTTGGTATTCTTCCCAAATCGCATCAAAATCGCCAAGATTAAAGGAAAAGCTGGCATGCTCTTCTAGATAGCGACTGACCTTCGTCGAAGTCATCTGTATGTTTGGGAAAAGCAGACTGTGAAATGCAAGATCTGCTAGAATGGCCTTAGGAGCATTGCTTTTAGGATTGCGCTCCGTCATCAACCAAGTATAAAAATGATTTTCGCATAAGCCTCCTCTTAGATCAACTCTGTTCCAAACTGGTCTTGCTTGATTTTTTTGGCCTTCATCAAACCACCCAAAGGCCCTTTTTGAACTGACCTTTTGAAATCCCAAAAGTTGCTTTGATCTCTTCTGGAGAGGACTTATCATTTAAGGTCATAAAGCCTCCATTAGCTTCCAAATAGGTCAGAATCATTTGGGCATCATTTTCAAGCATTTCAAAGAGCGTGGCTTCAAAGATAGATTCAAGGTCGATCCACCTCCCGGAATCCGATGATGCGAGCATTTAAGACTCTCCCAAGCGTGGTTCTGCATAGCGCTCACTCGGATGAATAAAGCCCAGCATATTGTTCTCTGGAGATAGACAAAAGTCCCAGACAATTTCAAGCGGTAGACGATGGCTGGCCAGTTTTGGTTTTGCATATTGTTGTAGGCTGGTCGAGCCAAACGCTGAAATCTTCCTGGTAGGCTAAGATCCCCCAAATCCGATCTTTCTTATCGACGTCTAAGCGAATATAGAGACGATCGCCCTTTTTAGGCCATAGGTCTTTGATCTCCGGTAGGATATCTAGTGAGACAACAATCTGCTTATCTGGAAGCCCTGTATCCACAAAGACTCCCAAATCCTTGCGCACTTCCATGCAACCGTTCCCCAGCCAAAGTTTTCTTGAGTTGCTGTGACTTCAAGTGTCGTGAGTCGGACTTTTTGCTTCATATCCGTATAGGCAAAGCCCTTGACACTTTCTCCGACTTGATGCGGGCCTTCTGCTTTATCAAGCGCGTAGGTCTGGCCATCTTTTGAACAAAATAGAAGCGATCATTTTCATCAATGACCATTCCCATGATATAGCTTGCTAGATTCGTATTCATGTTTCCTTCTTTCCTCTTGCTTCTTCACAAGAATAATGGAAATAAAACCCAGTCAGCAGTGCCAACTGAGTCTTTCTTTCCTGTAATGGTTGGGATGGATTAAACTTCCATCAATTCTTTTTCTTTGTGAGCTGTCATTTCATCTACATGCTTGACCGCATCATCCGTTACTTTTGGATCTCTTTTTCAAGACCTTTCAATTCATCTTCTGTGATTTCTTTTGCTTTTTCTTGTTTCTTCGCTTCATCCATAGCATCACGACGGATGTTACGGATCGCTACTTTAGCATTTTCACCTATTTTTTCACTTCTTTTTTGCCAAGTCACGACGAGTTTCTTCTGTAAGAGCTGGGATAACCAAGCGGATCACAGAACCATCATTAGCTGGTGTGATACCAAGGTCAGATGCATTGATGCTGTGCTCGATGTCTTTCAAAGATGATTTATCAAATGGTGTGATCAGCAAGACGCGCGCTTCTGGAATGGTGATAGATGCCAATTGGTTCAAAGGAGTCTCTACTCCGTAGTATTCTACAAAAAATACGATCCAAAAGACTTGCGTTTGCACGTCCAGCACGGATGCTACCAAATTCACGTCCCAAACTTTGGTGAGACTGGGTCATTCTTTCTTTTGCTTTTTTCTACGATTGGGTTTGCCATAATCTTCCTCTATTTTCTATTATTTTTCTACGTTATTTCGATACGGTTGTTCCGATATTTTCACCAAATACGACACGTTTAATGTTGCCTGGTTGGTTCATGTTGAAGACGACCAGGTCAATGTCGTTGTCCATGGAGAGAGTAGAGGCTGTTGAGTCCATGATGCGAAGACCTTTATTGATCACATCACGGTGTGTCAATTCCTCAAATTTCACAGCTGAAGCATCTTTTTCGGATCGGCATTGTAGACACCATCGACGCCGTTTTTGGCCATGAGAATAGCATCAGCTTCAATTTCAGCTGCACGAAGAGCCGCTGTTGTATCTGTTGAGAAGTATGGCGAACCAATACCTGCTGCAAAGATAACAATACGACCTTTTCAAGGTGACGAAGGGCACGACCACGAATATAAGGTTCTGCGACTTGTTGCATGGCAATCGCAGTTTGAACACGGGTATCCACACCAACTTGTTGAAGCGAATCTGCCATCACAAGAGCATTCATGACAGTACCGAGCATCCCTGTGTAGTCTGCTTGGACACGATCCATCCCTGCTTCAGCAGCAGGTTCTCCACGCCAAAGGTTTCCACCCCAATCACCAAGGCAATTTCAATTCCAAGTTCATGAACTTCCTTGATTTCTTGAGCCATATTTTGGACAGTTTTGATATCGATTCCGTTCTAGATGACGTTACCTGCTTTATCAGCACGGTAAGTGATTTTACCGCCTTTAGATTCTTCGACTGCCTTGGCAACATCCATAGTTACTGTTCCCGTTTTAGGATTTGGCATGAGGTTACGCGGACCAAGAACACGTCCAAGACGTCCAACAAGAGCCATCATGTCAGGTGTAGCGATAACAACGTCGAAGTCAAGCCATCCACCGTTGATTTTAGCAACGAGTTCGTCTTCACCTACGAAGTCAGCGCCAGCATCTTTAGCTTCTTCAGCTTTAGCGCCGCGAGCAAAAACAAGAACACGTTGCGTTTTACCAGTACCATTTGGCAATACCATGGCTCCACGGATTTGTTGGTCAGCTTTCTTCACATCAATGTTCAAGTTGTAAGATACTTCAACAGTAGCATCAAATTTTGCAAAATTAGTTTCTTTTGCAAGTGCTACAGCTTCTTCTACGCTGTAGCTTTTGTGCTGTCGATTTTTCAAGAGCAGCACGCAGTTGTTTGCTTTTTTTTAGCCATTTAATTCTTTCTCCTTGTAATGTGGTCATAACGACTTTCATCTCCCACGTCACTCAGTCATTTGAGACGAAGTGTATTGCGGGCAAATAGGATTGAATTAGTCAGTAACAGTGAATCCCATAGAACGTGCAGTACCTTCGATCATACGCATAGCTGATTCGATGTTTGCAGCGTTCAAGTCAGGCATTTTAGTTTCAGCAATTTCTTGTACTTGTGCACGAGTTACAGTTGCAACTTTCGTTTTGTTTGGTGTACCTGAACCTTTTTTCAACACCTGCAGCTTTTTTCAAAAGAACAGCAGCTGGTGGTGTTTTAGTAACGAAATCAAATGATTTATCTTCATAAACTGGGATAACAACTGGGATAATCATACCAGCTTGATCAGCTGTACGAGCATTGAATTCTTTTGTGAATCCCATGATGTTAATTCCTGCTTGACCAAGTGCTGGTCCAACTGGTGGAGCTGGAGTCGCTTTTACCAGCAGGGATTTGCAATTTTACAAGTTTTTCGACTTTTTAGCCATTTCTTAAATCCTCCTTTGTGGTTTTGGCGGTAATTACAGATTTTTACCTCCCACAAGTATGCTTTTTACATACCTTTCTATTATACACGATTTCTCTTTTTTTTGCAAGAAAAAATTAAAATATAGTAAACTTTTTTTTCGTTTTATGATAGAATGAAGCTATGTTAATCAAAGTTGCTTCTGTATTATTTATTTTTTAACGCTGATTCTGAGCATCATTGTTCACCTCTTTAAACTCCAAAAAAGAGGATGGCGATCTACCGATATTGCCTTTCCTTTATTTGCCTTGGAGTACTACCTGATTCAGACAGTGCCTTTTTACCACAGCCTCTTACCACTATTAGCCTTGAGCCTTTCGCTTTTGGCCTTGGGGCTAACGGTTTATTTCTTAAAAAAGAAAAAAGAGTTTTTATTATCCTAAATTTATCAAATACTTCTGGCGCGCTGGATTTCTAGTTACCTTCTTGCTCTATCTGATCCTAACCGTTAGTTTGTTTTATCTAATACTGAAAAAGATACCATCTTGATTTCAAGGTGGTTTTTTTGACAAACTACGACGATTTGAATAAACTAGGAAGTCTTTACCATTGTTAATGATTCATTTTTATAATTTTATGATCGACAATCTGATAAATAGAATCGTAATCTTCTTTTCTGGTATTTATGAGCGATTTCTATTAAGGTACACTTTTTGTTGAGCCAATATTTTTCGAATCTCTCTTGCATTTGTTTCATCTAATGCTGCTGTCACCTCATCGGCTAATAAAATGGGTTTTGGTCGGAGAATACACCGTGCGATTTCTAGTTTCATCATTTGTCCTCCAGATAAATTCTGTGGATCTACTTGGTACTCTAAATCGCCAGCCAATTCATCCCAAAGATGAACAGATTCTAAAGCTTTTTGAAGTTGCTCATCTGAGAACTCCTGAAATAGGGTCAAATTTTTTCTTTACAGTCCCCTTTGAATAGATAGGGTTTTTGATGGATTAAATTGACCATGTCATAAGAAGGACAGTAAGATTTTCCCTTTTCCAACCTATCAATTCGATTTTCCACCAAACTCATTATCTTCTCCACACAAAAAGTGAAACAGGGAAGTTTTACCACTGCCACTGGCACCCGTGAGCAGTACTTTCCTGACAAGCAACAATCGTCAGGTTTGTATTTCTAAAGATCAAATGATTCCAAATGTCTTCGTTAAATCATCGATCTGAATACTGAGCTTTTCTGCCAAAAGGTTCTAAGATGGTTGTCGTCTCATTTACTTCAGGCATTTTCAAAATCGACACAACTTTCTTTTTGACGACCGTTGATCCTTGCAAATTAGAGGTCATTTCTAATAATTGTTGCAAAGGTGAGATTAGATTCATAGAAGCCGTCATCATGGCGATGAGTGTTGTCAGAGACAGGGTCGTAGAAGGAAGAAGCAATAAACCCGTTAACAAGGGGCCAATCAATCCTAATCCTTTTAAGGGACCCGTCCAAAACATGACTAAATTGTGAGTCGTATAGTAGATATATTGTTGATGCTCCGTTTCACTAATTTCTTTCAGAACATGTTGAGAAAATTCGGTTCCCGCTTGATTGCTTTGGATGGTTTGAATTCGACCTTTGCTAAAATCGGTGATACTGGATAAACTTTTTCTTTCTTTGCCTTACTTAGCTCTTCCCCGTTTTTGTAGGAGTTTGTTAAATACAAACTGAGGAATGATCATCAAGAAACCACCTATTGTAAAGAGACAACCAATAAAAAAGTTCTGCATGATGAGATAGACTATAGATGAGAATGGATAAGCCAAATACTGGATAAATGAGCATAGGAGTCAAAAATTTTGCCAAAACATCGGAATATCCTGTGTTAAAAAATGAGTTTAACTCTGCTCTGTATACTCTAATTTTTTAGATGAAAGTAGGTTAACGTTCTCTCTGAGATCAATATGTTGAATTCTTTGATGATCGATGAACTAGAAGATTATCGATATACATACATGTATAGATCAATACAAATAGAGCAATTCCTCCTATACCAAAGACAAGTAAGGCTATTTATCTCGCGGATTAATTTCACCTGCAAACTGAATAATAAGCGATAAAAAAAGTCCTTGAAGTGAATACAAGACAGCAAATAGAACATATAACATCAATTTCCATTTAGATAAACTTTTAGAATGACTTGCATCTTATTTTTCTCCTTTCCCTTTTTATAGATATAGTATATAATATAAAAAAATAGTATATCAAAAATTACGGAAACTGAACAAATGGACATTAGAGAAAAATTTAAATTGATTCGAAAACAAAGAAAAAATCTCCTTAAGAGAACTTGGGAATATCGCTGGTTCTGCTTCGAGTATTTCTGATTTTGAAATGGGAAAACCAATCTATCAATGATATATTGCTACAATTATTGGGGTACATGATTGTGGAGATTAATGAGATCTTTGATTGGAGTGATTTCCATAGTGCTGAGTTTTTAACCTTGAAAAAAAGAATGGATGTGGCAAATGGAAAACTCGGATTGGGTATCTCTTCTTCAAATTAAAAATGATTTTCAAGAATTAGCAATCTCAAAGCATCAATACATTTATCACATCCTCTCCCTCGTTTTTAGAGATTATCATTGCAGAAAAACAACACAAAACCGTTTCTCAGCAGGCGATAAATGAACTGACGGATTACTTTTTTCATTAGATTATTGGACCAATCTTGACATTGGGTTAATGGGAAGTGTGGTCTCCTATTTCACAACTGAGGCTATTGTTCTCTTTACGGATACAATTTTGGAAAATACACCGGACAAACTTAAGAACAATCTAGATCGAATCAAAATCGATACAATTTTAAATTTAGTGTCTGTCTTAATCAGTAGAAAGAAAAAGTGCTAGCAAACAACTGCTAACACTTCTATTTGCAAAACAATTCCCTAGCTATTTTGCATTTCAAAAATTATACTTACTAGAATTACAAGCCATCTATCAAAGCATTTGAAGATCAAAGCAAAGGGAGATCTCTCCATGATGATGTTATCCATTCGGTTTCATTGTTACTTTCTTAAAAGCCGAAGCACAAGAGTGGGATGCCTATTTCATAGAACTAACTGAACATTAAAAATATCGTCATCCAATCGAAACTATTTTATCTGTTTTGTTCTTTTCTTTTATTTCTTCCGATGAAAGAACCAGCCCACCAAGTTTCTTGAAAACTTGAATCAAGATGAGAGCAAGAACGGCCATGATGGCGCAGAGGACCAGTGTTTGGATCCCTCAAGGGGCTCATGTTGAAGAATCTCCCCTAGGATACTACTTGAAACCAGGAAGGCTAGGATATTTCCTAGAAGAACCAGTCTCTTGTAGTGATTGAGAGGCTGGGATTCTTGGTAGATGATGGTAAACCAACGAAGGCCATCAAGCAGATGGCTGCACTTGAGAGTTCTTCCGACCTCATGCCAAATGCTGAAGAGAGCAATACCAGACTGAAGATCAGTATAAAATCCGTCAAGGCAGCAGGTAGCGCATTTTTAAAGACCGTTTCGATAAAGCGCCCTTTGATGCGCTCGCTATTGGGCTCAAGCGCTAGAGAAGAAACCTGGAATCCCAATCGTAAAACCACTGATCAAAGACATCTGCGACGGCATGATGGGATAGGTAAAGGCTAAGAGCGTCACTGAGATAGCCAACAAAATGGAAAAGATATTCTTGATCAAAAAGAGACTGGCTGATCGTTGAATATTATTGACTACCCCCGCCGCCCTTCTGCCACGATGGACGGCATCTTTCCAAAGTCGGAATCTAGCAAGACCACTTGCGCAATCTTTTGGTCGCATCATTTCCAGATTCCATCGCAATACTACAATCCGCTGTTTTGAGGGCCAAAATATCGTTGACGCCATCTCCGGTCATGGCGACTTTATGCCCCTTTGCCTGCAAGCCTTCGACAAGGCTTTTTCTTTTTGCTCTGGGTGTCACCCGACCAAAGACCGTATATTGGCTCGCCGCCTGGTGCAAGTCTTCTTCCGTCAGTAAAGGTTCTGGTATCGATTAGATCCTCTGCTCCTTCAATGCCTGCTTTTTTTGTGCAATAGCTGAGACCGTTGCTGGGTTGTCTCCTGAAATGACCTTAATGGTCACTCCTTGTTCTTTAAAGTAGGCGAAGGTTTCTTTGGCATTTTTTCTCAAAGGATTGGAGAGAATGATCCAGGCCACCAAGTCTACAGGAGCCTCTAAAGTCTCCCAGGTGTTCTCCCTTATATTTCCCAAAGGCCAAGACCCGATTGCCTGCCTGAGTAGCAGGAGCTATCTCTTGTTCAAGCTCAGAGAAGCCCTCTCGTAAACAAATTCTGGAGCCCCTAATACATAGATCCCAGATTCAAAGGCAATGGCCCCATATTTTTTCTTAGACGTAAAGGGCTGAATGTCGAGAGCCTTCCATGGCTGGCTGACTGGTGTCTTGTGAAATTTACGGATGGCATCCATGGTATCGTTTTGATCCATACTAGCTTCTACATACTGAGCTAGAGCTTCCAAGTCTTGAGCGTCTTTAACTGGACGAATCTCTGTTACTTCCATACCCGGCTCTGTAATGGTCCCTGTCTTATCGACACAAAGGACATCCACGCGCGATAAGGTCTCAATCCCCTTCATGCTATTGAGCAGGACCTTTTCCTTGGCTAATCTGACAGCACCCAGAGCCAGTGCCAAGGTCATCAAGAGATACAAGCCTTCTGGAATCATCCCGATCAAGGCCCCTGACTGTTGAAGTCACACTGAGCTTGAGACTATCGCCTAGGCTGATATAGCTGCGAAGAAAAAAAGGAGCGAACCTAGCGGAATGATAAGGAGACCAATGATCCCCACGATGCGGTTGACCGCATGGACCATATCGGACTCCTCATGAGACTTGACCTGCTTGGCTTCCAGGCTCAATTGGTTGATGTAGGAGTCGTTCCCAACTTTATCCAATCGTGCCAGTCCTTGACCAGCAATCACAAAGCTACCTGACATGAGCGCATCTTGCGCTCCTTTTTTTGACCTCATCGGCTTCACCTGTCAATTGCGACTCATCGACTTTTAGCTCGCCCTCCAGCAAGACCCCATCCGCATAGATCTGATCTCCAGCTTGAAAACGAACCAGATCGCCCTCCACCAGCTGATCGATCGGTAGAGCGACTTCTTTCCTTCGCGAAGAACGATCGCCTCACTCATATGCAGAAATTGCATCTGACGCAAGATCCGTCGAGAGCGGACTTCCTGCACAATTCCTACCAAGGAGTTGACCACGACAATAGGGACAAACAAGAGATTGTTCCAAGACTTCACTGCTACCAGCAAGACCGCTAAGACCAGGAAAATCAGATTAAAGTAGGTAAAGACATTGTCTCGAATGATCTGCCCAATACTTTTTTTTCTGTCTTAATCAGACCTTATTTTTGCTTGCCCTCTTGGATCTTTTTTGGCTACTTCTTCCTGACTGAGTCCTTCTAATCTAACCATTGCTTTCCTCACTCATGTATTTCCAAGGGCAATCCTTCTGGATCGAAGAAAAATGCCATCTTCTTGCCATCAAAGTCATCATAGCGAAGGCCTGTATTCTCAATACCTAGCTGATCCAATCTAGCTAGATAGGTCTCTACATCTTCCACTTTAAAGGCCAGATGACGCAGTCCCGCATGCTCGGGCAAGGGAAGCTTAGGCCGTTCTGGGGCCGTCGGTTTGATAAAGAGTTCTAAAGTCAGCTCCCCCTGGCGGAGATTGATCAAGATATCTCCGCGTTCGGGACGGTCATACTCACTGACAATCGCAAAGCCCAACTGGTCCACATAAAAAAGTGCAACATTGCGTCGCGATCCCGTCCAATGATGGCAATATGATGAATCGTGTCTAACTTCATCTGGTCCTACTTTCTATTTTCTATAAAAAAGAAAAGGGAGTGGGGGCAAGCGCCCTTTTTCCCTATCCTTATGATTGTTGCAATACTTTTTCGAGGCTTGGTCCCTTCAGCTGGTCCAATCACACCCGCTGCTTCCAACTCTTCCATGAGGCGAGTCGCTCGATTAAAGCCAACCGATAAGCGGCGCTGGATCATCGAAGCACTGGCTTTTGGGTCTCGATGACGAGCGCTTTGGCCTCTCTTCAAAGAGAGGATCACCCCTCGTCTGAGCCACCCATACCTTCATCAAAGTCTGAGGCTCAGATACTTCACCTGGATCGAAGGCATCATCATAATCCGCTTCAGCTTGTTCTTTGACGAAGTTGACAATCCGCTCGACATCGTCATCTGAGATAAAGGATCCCTGTAGACGAATCGGATGATTTTCATCAATCGGTTTAAAGAGCATGTCTCCGCGACCGAGCAATTTCTCTGCTCCATTTTCATCCAAGATGGTCCGTGAGTCGGTCCCAGATGATACCGCAAAAGCGACACGGGAAGGCACATTGGCCTTGATCAAACCTGAGATAACGTCAACCGATGGCCGTTGGGTCGCAAGGATCATGTGGATCCCTGCTGCACGCGCCTTTTGTCCAAGACGAATAATGGCATCTTCCACTTCTTTACTTGCGACCATCATCAAGTCTGCCAACTCATCGACAATGACCACGATCAATGGAAGGGGCACTTTGCTTCATCTCAGACTGGGCATTGTACTCCGCAACCTTGGCATTAAAGCCAGCAATATTCCGAGCGCCCACTTTCGAGAAGAGCTCATAGCGATTTTCCATCTCATCAACGACCTTCTGCAGGGCTCGACTGGCCTTACGTGGGTTGGTCACCACAGGAATCAAGAGATGAGGAATATCATTGTAGACAGAAAGCTCCACCATCTTTGGATCGACCATCATAAACTTGACTTCGTCCGGACGAGCCTTCATCAAGATACTCGAAATAATCCCATTGACCGCTACTGACTTACCAGATCCGGTAGACCCCGCTACCAAGAGGTGGGGCATCCGAGCCAAATCAAAGGTCCGTGCCGAGCCATCTACAGCCTTCCCAAGAGGAATCTCAAGGAGTTTAGCCGGATCTGTTTTGGACTGCTCCCACAATTCACGGAAGGAAACCGTCGCAATCTCTGAGTTGGGCACTTCAATCCCGACCAGAGACTTCCCCTGGAATCGGTGCTTCAATCCGCACATCCTTGGCTGCTAGGGCCAAGGCCAAATCATCTGCTAGGTTCGAAATGCGGTTGACCCGCACACCGACAGCCTGGCTTGACTTCATTTGGTGACAGAAGGACCGATTTCCGCCCGCTCCACTGTCGCCTTGATATTGAAACTTGCAAAGGTTTCTTCCAAAATGCGGATATTCTGACGAACGATGTTTTTCTCTTTGGATTGATTTTTCGGCTTGTCAGGTGCGAAGAGATCAATGGTTGGAAGCTTGTATTGAGCAATTCCTTAGGTGTGAAATCCACTTGAACTTCTTCCCCATCGTCCTCGAATTCTTCGGCTACTGGAAGCTCTTCGTATGCTTCAGGCCTTTCAGGCCATTCTTGATCTGGCAGGTAAATCTCTGGTGTTGCTGGTGCGAAAAATTTCTGGTTCTTATGGAAGGTCTGTGAAAATCTTCCGCCAGCACCTCTCCCGTTTCAGGGTCTACAGGATGCCCTTCCATTGAAAGGGGAGTTTGAAAACTGCACTTGCTTCTTCTTGCTTTTTTCAGCTGCAGCAGCTTCCTCGGCAGCTCTCGCTTCTTTTCAAGGAATTTCTGCTCCGATTTTCTTTGCCGTTTTTCCATAGAAGAATGGAACTGTCCTTGATCCCTTTTCAAACAAATCAACATGGAGTAAGGACTCATCAAGAGAATCCCTAATCCAATAAAGAGAAACAAAATAAGAACCAATATTTGAAAACAGGAAGGAAATCGGAGCATAAAGAAGGGCACGATCATACCACCAGCAAATCCTCCACGGGCAGATGAATCAGGTCTGCCATGATTTTGAAAAGGTGACCTTGATCCCATTATTGTCTAAATGAAGGAGGATACAAAGAAGGCCTGAAACATCAAGAGAAGCCCAGCAAAGAACCTTTAGAAATCCTGAAAAACCCCCTTCGTGTTTGTCCAGCCATTTAAAGGCATAGAGGTAGAAAAAGGTCGCTAAAATAGCCAAGTAAGCCAAACTCCCAACAAAGAGTCGGATCAGTTGTAGGCCAAGACCCTACTGCTCCCCAATTTCAAGGTCGCAAAAAACTAAAAACCAGACTAATCAGAATGGTCACAATCATGCGATGAATCGCTTTTTTTCTTTCTTAATTCTGCTTTGGACAGTCGTCCGTCGGACCGTGTTTTTTTTTGATTGATTATTGTTTGCCATAACCTTTATTATATCACATTTCCAAGCCAGTTCTCTAGTAAAAATCGTTTCCGAACATTTGTAGCATAAAGTAAAAAACAGCACCGAGTAGGCACTGTTTTAGATGTTTTTCTTGGGGTATGGCTTGATAGTCTTTCAGCGCTTGCTTTCCTTTGTCCGTCAACTATAACCCCTGAATTGTGAACTGCTCCGCCAGTTCTTCCTCCCGTAAAATGATCCAGACAAAGCTTGGTTCAAATCGGCCGCTTTCATCTTGGACAAACCCGCGACTCCTTCTTTTTGAGAATGGCTTTTTCAGCCTGAAACTTGATCGACCTTGCCTCTTTCCTTCCTTAATTCGTTATCCATTTGAATGATATCGATTTGATCTTGTACATTTGTCTGCTGGACTTGTGTTTGAAATTTGATTGATTGTATCATAACAAAATAAAAAGAACCTTACGTCAAGAAAGATTCCTGATGACAGGTGCCTAATGTAAATGGATCTTATTCAGATTTTTATCATCTGGGTGATGGTATCTAGAACTTGGTCGAATTTTGCCTTTCAAGTCATGATCCATTTGAATGATATCTAATCTTGTAAATTTGTCTGCGGAACTTGTGGTTTGTATTTGAGACAAATCCTACTCCAATCACCATGACTCGCTCCAAGGACGCAAAGCCTTTTGACATGCCAAAGCCATCGGCAAAGGGAATGCTTTGCTCCGAATCCCTGATTTCTTGACCCAATCCCGGATGGTCTCTCGCATGCAGCACGATTTGCTTCGCCATCAGAGTGCAATAGCAGCCAAAAGCGCGTACTGACGGGCGTGGTCAAAACTCAATAACTCGAAAACGCATTCTGGATTTTCTGGAAGGAGAAACATGTTCACTTTCATCAGACCATGCCCGTAGATTCTCAAAAATAATGACGTAGTAAGCCCAAAGATCTCCTGTACATAAACTTCCTCTGCGGTAATATTTCAATTCATGAATACCAAACGACATCTCGTTAAAATTCTCTATATCCTCATTTTCTTTACTAACTCCTTGTGTTTGTTCAGGCTCTTCAATTTAATCTCCTATTTTGATTTGAGTGATTTACAGATGACTTCTGGCCTTCCTCTCTGGCATTGCTTAGCCTTTCGAATCGTATTATAGAGCTACCCAGTCTTCTGAGAGACTTCTTGCGAAACTGAGATCATCGCTTTCGTGCTGATCGCCTTTAAGAGTAGCATTCATGGGCTTGGTAGTAGATAATTTCCAAACTGCTGGTACTTGAAATCATTGCTTTTAAATCTTCGAAATAGTCATTACATTTGCGCAGCAATGAAAGTTAAATCGTTATAAGGGCAAGACAGACCTTTCTTTGTTTTCAGCCAAAAGTCATCTGTGATGTCAATTCATTAAACTGACTTCTAGCTCTTCTCTTAGTCAATCAGGATTTGTCAGCACGATCGAACGAATAAGCACAAAATTCCTCAAAAAAGTTCCTCCTTATATTTCTGCGGACAATCCTTCTGACTGAGTGCTTCCCTAGCTTCCCTTTATACAATATCAAATCTCCCATCATAAAGAATAGGCGACCCAGGATGTTAGCTTTCTTAATATCTATCTAGAAATAGCTTTTTTCTCACATTCCTTGTTCAACTGAAGGTATTAAGCGCCAAAAAGCTAAATTCCAGCCCACATGGAGCAAGGTGTTGCACTTGGTGTAGCTTGAGCAATTGGATGAATAAAATCAAGCATGCAAGAACCAATGAGACTCCCAACAGTCTGAAGAAGAGTATCTCTGACCACTAATCCAGTATACAAATAATCAGAAGTACGCTTTTCAACAAGCCAGCAGATCTAATATAGAGTCTTATAGTTTTTGCGCATTTGACCAAGTAATTCATAATAAATCACCTTTTCTATTCAGAGCTTTCAATGTGGCTAGATTCAGTCCTGAAATTTTCACCTTTTCCATTATATATTGTTTAAAACTCTTCAGGAATGGATTTCATGCTCTTGACCATTCTTTTGAGTAGTAAGCATCTATCTTTACCCAGTAATTTACCTGACCGGTAGGAGCAAAACCAGTGAAGTAGTTGGATCAAAAATACTCCGCATTAGAAATAGAGTCTTCGACGTGATATAAAGTATAACCTTCCTTTTGAA
>VOFI01003615.1_pt1 | contig 28993 bp, 35 predicted proteins | sample 5384131 | NCBI WGS metagenome assembly VOFI01 (sample SAMN12384728, study PRJNA508395) | human gut metagenome | isolation source: healthy gut H | host: Homo sapiens
GCCGTGCCCAAAACGGCGGAGGTGGACTTCGTGGCCGCCTTAGATCTGGCTGCCCGGGGCCTCCAGGGCCAGGCAGGCAACCGGGTGCTCTACGCCGCCTTCAACGGCCTGTCCACCGCCGGGCCCATGGACTTCACCCAGAACCTCCTCCGGGCCGACCCGGAAGCCGTGGCAGACGCCTTGGAAGCCCAAGGCAACCTGGTGGACCTGTCCGGGGTCCACGTGGTTCTCACCGGGCTGGGGGATGTGGCGGGGGAGCAAGCCCCCTCACCCTCTCCGCCAAGGAGAACCTCCAGGCCATCTGGCAGGCCTACCTCACCCGGTGCGGGGCGGCCAGCGTGACCTTCCCCGGGGAGTACTCCACCGGCCAGGCCCCCGCCGGCGCCCCCGCCGTGACCCCTGTGCCTGTGCTTCAGGACGAGCCCCTGTCCTTCCTGGCCCAGGAGGGCGGGCTGGTGTTGGATGACACCTCTCCCCTCCGGTTCGTGGGAGACGAGGCCACCAGGCGTTCTCTCTCACCGGCTATGGCTTCCAGGCAGCGGCCCAGTGTGACATGGACGATTCAGACGGAGGGCTGACGATGCTAGCCGAGACCTGCCTCGGCCTGTGGCGTGCCCAGATCGAAGCGGCCGCGCCGGATCTTCGACGCAGGATGTACCAGTGGTTTCAGGAGGTCTGCCGGACCTCAGACGACCTGTGTCAGGAGCTTTCGTGGAAAGCCCAGCAGGAATTGTTTCACGACCCGGAGTTTCTGCGGTCTAACATCGCCCAGCTAGACCGAATGATCCGGGAGGAGCAGGCCAGACCGGATCGTGGATACAGCCGGCTGCCTCAGCTCGTCATCCAGAAGCTGGAACGCATGGAGGAGCTGGGGCTCCCTCGGGGAGGCGCTTCAGCAGGTGGAGCGGGAGCACAGGGATCTCCCCAACGTCCGCCGCCGGGTGGTTTCCGGTTATTGGAGGAAAGCAGTACAGCGAGGCGGCGTCGCTGCTCGGGGAGAGCAAGGAACTGGACCGGAAATGGGGCCTGGTCTCCGGTTACAGCCAGGAACTGATCGGCCTGTATGAGGAGACCGGGCAGACGGAAAAGCTGCTGGATGAGCTCCAATTTCAGGTGTTCCAGTGCAGCCAGCACGATCTGGCCTATGTCAAAAGCTCAAGGAACAGACTTCCACGAGTCGGTGGCCGGAACTGAGAGAGGCGGCTGCTCGCCGGGGAAAACGCTGCATGACGATCTGCGGGAAGCGTTTCTGGCGCAAGAGGGGCTTTATGCGCGGCTGATGGACCGGGTGGCCGCTCTGGAGAGTCTCCAGACCCTGGATCGCTGGGAGGGCGTGCTCAAAACCGGCCCCGGAGCGGATGCGGGACGCCTACATACAGTGCCTGGATGCACGAATGCGTCTGGCCAGCGACCGGAAACAGTATGCCGCCGCGATCTCCTATTTAAAAAAGCTCCGGACATACCCAGGCGGCAAGGATGCGGCGCTGGCTCGGCGGTGGCGGACAGCCTATCCCCGGCGGCGCAGTATGCTGGATGAGCTGGGGAAGGCGGGGTATTGAAAAGGTATTTCGGGTATTATGAAACCCCCGGAACCCCTTGAAAATACGCCAATTTATCCAGGTGTTATGGACTCGCATTTTATGGACTGTTCTGAGGGGAAAAAAAATTAAGGGAAACCGCATTATGGGTCTTACCGTTGTATGTCACTGCGTTGACGGACATTCGCCTACACCCTCGCAGAAGACGCCATCAAAATGGTGGCAATCTGAGCCCGGGAGGCGTTGCCTGCGGGGTTCAGGGTCCCGTCCACGCCTTCCACGATGCCTTCGGCCACCGCCCAAGCCATGGCGGGCTGGGCATAGTCCTGGACCTGGCCGGCGTCGGGATAGCCGGAGAGGTCGGCGGAGGCGGACACGTCATAGCCCTTGCTCTCGGCATAGCGGTAGAAAATGGTCACCAGCTGCTGCCGGGTGAGGTCGTCCCCGGGGCAAACTGGGTGTCGCTGACACCATTCACAATGCCGTTCTGGGCCGCCCAAAGCACGGCGTCGGTGTACCAGGTGCCAGCCTCCACGTCGGTAAAGGGCAGGTCGCCGGAGACGGCGGGCTGGCCTGCCAGGGCGATACAGGATGGTCACCAGCTGGGCCCGGGTGGTCTCGCTGTTGGGGGCGAACAAGCTGTCCCCACCCCGTCCATGAGGCCGGTTTCGTAGGCGTAACGGACGGCGTCATAGAACCAGTCCCCTTCCGTTACGTCGGTGAAAGGAAGAGGAGTTTCCTCAAAGGTGACGGTCACCGTCACCTGGCCGTTGGGCATGGTGAAGGTGTAAGTGCCGTCGGCCTGCTCCGTGACGGCCACCGCCTCCCCGAAGCGGTCGGTGACCGCCACGGTGCCCACCTGGTACCCCGCATCGGGGGCGGGGGTGGGGGTCACGGTGGTACCCGCCTTGGCAGCGGTGGGGTCTGCCGTCACGGTGCCGCCCTGGGTGGCCTCAAGGTGATTCTGTAGTTGGGGTTGGCGGGGGAATATCGGGCCGCACGGTAACGGTGCAGGCGGCGGTGAAGCCGCCGTCTACCGTGGTGGCGGTGATGGTAGCGGTGCCGGGAGCCACGGCGGTGACAACACCATCTGTCACCGTGGCGATGCTGGCATCGCTGGTGCTCCATGTCACCATCTTGTTGGCGGCGTTGTCCGGCTGTACGGCGGCACGCAGCCAGGCGGTGCCCCTGCGGTGAGGGACAGATTAGACCTGTTCAGCGTTACGCCGGTGACTTTGTAAGTCGCCTGGTTGCCGGTTACATCGCCGGCGAGGTTGCCGCCCGGCTCGATGGTTAGGGTGCCTTGATTGTTAATGGTACCGTTGTTTGTCATCGTGCCGCGGTTGGTCAGGGTCACGTTCTCCGGAATGAGCAGCGTGGCATCCTGGGGGATGGTCAGGCTCTCGTCTGTGTCAACGGTCAAATTCTCCTGCAAGGTCACATCGCCGTACACGGTGCCAACGCCGTTTTCAAAGACAATGCTGTTTTCTTGTTTGATTGTTTCGCCGCTGATCGGCTCACCGTCAACATCCTCCTCGCCAGTCATATTGGCGCGGACCACAGAGTTGCCATTGATGGTTACCTCAGCGGATTTGTCAGTGTCGGTAGTTTCCGCGAGGATGCCATAGCTGTTGCCCGTACCGGCGGTGCCGCCGGTGGTTGTAACGGTGGCATCTTCGATGGTGACCTTAACGTCGGCTATTGTATTCGTCGCGGAAATCCCGCTGCTGTTTCCGTTGGGGCAGTACCGCCGGTGGCTGTAACGGCGGCGTCCTTGATGGAGACCGTGACGACATTGTAACTCGTCGTATCGCCCGCGCAAATACCGAAGCTGTTACCGACCTCAGTATCTCCGCCTGTGCCTGTAACGGTGCCGCCAGAGATTTTAACTTCGCCCATTCCGTTAATGCCGCCGCTGTATTGGATATTCGCCCCTGCAAGGGGGCCGCCCTTACCCACCACGGTGCCGCCCTCGATTGTAAGTATGTCATTGCGGGCAATGCCCCAGCTCAATTCTCCTGTGCCGCCGATGCCTGTGACATCGCCGCCGGAGATGGTCACGTTTTTAAAGGAAAAAAATACCGATACTCGCTTTATTAGTACCGGTTCCTACAACATCACCAGCCACGGCGATAACGGTGCCATCAGTGATGGTGAAAGCCTTCGATTTTAATGCCGCAGCTATACCACCCGCTCCCGACAGCATTCCCAGCCCTGGCAGTAACGGTACCGCCGTTAATCGTAACACTGCTACTTGCATCATCGGCGTTAATTTGACTTTCGGCAAAAATGGCACAGCTGTCCCCCTTAGCTTCTCCGCTCGTGGCGGTAACGGTGCCGCCGTTGACAGTGATAGAGGTTGATATGTTAGCGGTGTTAATGCCATAACTGCTCCCGACAGCATCACCAGCCGTGGCGGTAACGTCGCCGCCGTTGATAGTGACAGAGTTAAGGGTGTAAATGCCGACACTATTCCCGCCAGCTTTTCCGCTTGTGGCGTTCACTGTGCCGTCCTCGATGGTAACAGCACCACCGGCGTCAATACCGTAACTGGCCGCGGACGCGGACTCGCCCGTGACAATAACGGTGCCGTCCTCGATGGTGACAGAGTTAGAGGTGTAAATGCCTATACTGTTCCCGCCAGCTTCCCCGCTCGTGGCGGTAACGCTGCCGTCGTTGATGGTGACAGCGCCACCGGCGCAAATGCCGTAACTGGCCGCGGACGCGGACTCGCCTGTGACGGTAACAGTACCGCTGTCAATGGTGATCGTGCCGTTGGCGTAAATGCCGCAGCTGTTGCCATGCTCAGTAGGCCCACCATAGACCGTCAAAGAGGCGCTGTTCTCGCCGCTGATGGAGAGGCTGCCGTTACCCAGATTGATGCCGCAGCTGGCAGCGCTCCCTCCGCCCAGCGCGTCCACGGTGTTCTCGCCCACCAGCGCAAGGTTTAAATCGCCGGACGCGCGGTAAACGGCGATTTTCTCATTGTTTTTGTCAGAATATTCCTCTGCTTGTTGAATCGTCGCGTTCCGAAGCGTCAGAGTGCTGCCGTCCCACATGACGTTGTAATTGTTTTCGTCTGCGCCCTCTGTTATAACATTACCGCTATCGTCCGTCGTGGCGTAAACAACTGGAGTATCTCGTGTGTTCGTCAACGCCACGCTGCCCACCTCGATTGTGCCATACACAGTCGCGTCCGTGGCCAGCGCCGTGGTGGGCAGAAGGCTCAGGCACAGGGCCAGCACGAGGCAGGCGCTCAGCAGTTTCTTTCGTATCATTTCATCTCCTCCTTGGTTTTCGTACTCTGGCCGCTCCTGCGGCCACGCCGTTTTTTCTTCCGTTTCTCGTTTTGACAGACCCCCAGCAGGGTGCCGGGGACGGGGCGGAAGTGGCGGCAGGCGCCGCAGTCCACCCCGCCGTCGTCCAGCTGGGCCGCCGGGCAGGCGTCCTCGATGGTCAGCAGAATGGGCCGGCCCGCCGGGGTGCAGGGGGTGGTCGATCACCGGGCCGTAGTCCAGGATGGCCTGCCCAGGTCCGTGAACGGAACGCGCCCTTTGCGCTGATGTGGGGATCAAACGTTACACAGCAGAAAAGGACAGACTTATCCTGTCTGTCTGTCTGTCTGTCTGTCTGTCTGTCTGTCTGTCTGTCTGTCTGTCTGTCTGTCTGATTATGTGGGCCGCCGCCCCTTTGTCAAGACCAATTTTATAAATTTCCATGGTGTTCCCCTGCCATTCTGGGGCAAACTCCGCCGCACTGGGCAACGGTTCTGCGCTTTTTTGATTATACCAGAAAAGGCCGGGGAATGCCAGCCCCTATTTCACCCCCTTACCCGGTGGCAGGTTGGGGGCTGGCAAAGCCTGCTTCCCCGGCGCCAAGTTCCGCGCGCTCCCTGCAGGGGCCCAGCCGTGGCTTTCCACCTTCTTCCATCCCTTCCTGCCGCATAGCACGGCAAATCCTGCTTATACTAACTCTCGTTCCCAACTCTGTTTTTGGAGGCTTTGATCCTATGAAGGCAACTGGAATCGTGCGGCGGATCGACGACCTGGGCCGGGTGGTAATCCCCAAGGAGATCCGGCGCACCATGCGGATCCGGGAGGGGGACCCCCTGCTGACAACATTGACACCCATGGAACGGACCTGGAATGCCCTTCTGCAGCTGGCGGAACGGGCAGGCGCACTGGAATGAGGGCGGTGGTTTTAGGACCAAAGGGGGCGTTGCTTCCTACCTCATCCCCAGAGCGCAATGCGGTAGGAAGCGTCCAGGAAAAACCTTTGTAAACTTTTTTCTGTCCCCTGTATCTTTGCACGTAATTATGCTATAATTATGTACAAAAAGAGAGGAGGTGGCGATATGCCGCAGATCAGACCGATTACAGACCTTCGCAACACCAACGAAATTTCGGACCTCTGCCATGCCCGCCGGGAGCCCATCTTCATCACGAAGAACGGATATGGCGATCTGGTGGTGATGAGTATCGAAACCTACGAAGCGATGGTGGAAAATGCAGCGATAGACGCCGCGATTTCAGACGCAGAAGCCGAGTTTGCACGGGACGGGCATCTCCACGACGCAAGGGAAGCCCTGGCTTCTCTGAGGAAAAAGCATTTTGAATAACTACCACGTCAAACTGATGCGTCCGGGCGCTGCGGGATTTGGACGGTATCTATGCTTACATCGCCCACGCACTGCTGGAGCCAGAGACGGCGCGCAACCTGGTGGACCGGATCGAGGACGCCATCCTGTCCCTAGAGACCATGCCCTACCGCTGCCCAGAACGGAAACGAGGGGCCTATGCCAATCGAGGATACCGGCAGCTTTTTTGTAGAAAACTACACCGCTGTTTTCGCATCGACGAGACAACGAAAACGGTGATTGTGGTGACGGTCCGCTATTCCCCAAGCGAATTTTGAAGTACATCGTGGATGACGCAAAACAGGAATCTCTGATAAACCCTCCTGGAATCCAATGGATTTCCAGGAGGGTTCTTTGGTGTTTGACACCACCTTGCTCCGCCGCCTTCCGGTCAATCCTTCTGAATGGTAATGAGCTGGATCCCCTCAAAATCCTTCACGCGACGTTTGGGCACACCAAAAACACGCAGGGAGAATCCCTGCTCATTGGGGGCAGCGTAGGCCATGACCGCGCCATTGGCCGCATCGGTTTGACAGATTCGCTCCCAGAGCAGGTCACGGATCCTGGCGTTTACCTTACCGATAAACACACCTGGTTTTAATTCTAGGAACCACCTGGTCAATTCGCCACGCACGCCTTCTGGCGCCGCGTCCATCGCAATCACCGTCATACTGTCTCCTCCCCTTCCCCGTAATTCACGCCACCGGCTATTCCTCCTGCTTCGTCATCCCAGAGATTTCCGACCGCTGTATGGTTGTCCTGCGTTTCTGTCTCTTCGCCCCGCAAAATCCAAGCGATATCTTCGGGAATCCTTGATAACAAGCGGGCATTGGCAAAAGCAGTGCGGCACTGGACCCGCACCGCTCTGCCCAAGTCGTCTGTCAAACGCACGGTCTCTTTCACCGCTGAAAACGCCGCCGGAATGGTGGTCTCCACCTTGTACAGATCTGCAATGTCATACACGAAAGACAGTTGTTTGCCTGTATGCACAAAACCCAATCCGGGAGAATACCCCAAGGATACAATCGCCGCATGGCACAGTCCATAAAGCAATGCGTTTGCTTCTGACAGTGCCTTGTTGATCCGGTCCGTCGTGTCCCAGTCGTCTGTTCTGTAGGTGCGTTTATGCCATGTTACCCCAGCCGCTTGGGCGGCCAGTTCATAGGCTTTTCGCACGCGGATCCCCTCCATTCCCCGGAGCTGTTGGAGGGACAGGCCATCCGTCTTGGTGTGGGAAAACCGGATCTGGTACATTCGTTTGGCCACGTTCAGATGTTCCTCTTCCTCCATACACGCCTTTGCTTGCCGCAGCAGATTTTTGGCGCTTCGGGTCTCACCCATCCCCGAGGCATAAAACCGCCCAACATTCTCTCCGCACCAAATGGCCATACAGCCGTTGTCACAAATGGCACGGATCGCCGCATGGGTGATCCTAGTCCCAGGCCCCAAGAGAAGGCACGTCATGGCGGCAATGGGGATCGGCGTTTTCCCTCCTTTTGGATGGCAATGATCGCCGTGTCATTTTGCTCGATGACCGCATGTTCGATGTAAAGATAACTGATACTATCCCCTAATTTTGGCAGTTCCTGATAATTCTTCATGGTTTCCCCCTTGCGTTTCTTTCTAAGGAATCTATCACGCTGTGCATCCCCACATACGTGGGGCTATAGAACCTATCTTCTTTAAGCGCTTATGCTCCATGGTTCATCCCCCACGTATGTGGGGTTAATGCCGAGACGGGCCAGGGCGGCGTTGGTGCGGGCCGGTTCATCCTCACATACGTGGGGTTAATGCAGTTACAGCGTTGTATCTATCCCATACATATCGGTTCATCCCCACATACGTGGGGTTAATTGTAGCAGCAGATGTAATGGTGTCCCAAATCCCGGTTCATCCCCACATACGTGGGGTTAATGCAGTACAACGGGGACATCCGCAACCGCTACACGGTTCATCCCCACATACGTGGGGTTAATGAAAAATGCCCCCGCCTGTGCTATGCTGCAACGGTTCATCCCCCACATACGTGGGGTTAATGTTTGGGTCCCTGTTGGCCCTGAGCCTGTGTGCGGTTCATCCCCACATACGTGGGGTTAATGTGAACGCTCTTTAAAGCGCGGCCTGACATCACCGGTTCATCCCCCACATACGTGGGGTTAATGGAAGGCGCTGCGGGATGTAGATGCGCCTGGACGGTTCATCCCCCACATACGTGGGGTTAATTTGGTAGGTAGATGCGGCGGCTCTTGCCGGTCGGTTCATCCCCCATACGTGGGGTTAATGCTTCCGGTAAAGGCCGGGCAATACTGCTTGCCGGTTCATCCCCCACATACGTGGGGTTAATGTCTGACAGCTCTCAGAGAAGGCACAGAAACCGGTTCATCCCCCCACATACGTGGGGTTAATCATGGGCGACTGAGATGGCAGGGGGGACAAGTCGGTTCATCCCCCACATACGTGGGGTTAATCCGTCCGCCCGGCAGAATACCGGCCCTCCGATCGGTTCATCCCCACATACGTGGGGTTAATGTTGTCGGCGTAAAAAAGTTATTGCTATCGCCCTCGGTTCATCCCCACATACGTGGGGTTAATACGTGATGGCGAGGCGGTGGAAGGGATCCAGGAGGTTCATCCCCACATACGTGGGGTTAATGGCCGGATCGAAGGTTTTGGTGGCCTGAGTTCCTGGTTCATCCCCCACATACGTGGGGTTAATTCTTTACCTGTGTTCCCAGGCTTTCCGAATTGCGGTTCATCCCCCCACATACGTGGGGTTAATGCATATGCGCTGGTGTGTACAGTGGACGTCGCCGGTTCATCCCCACATACGTGGGGTTAATGGGAAGCCGAAGAAGTCACCCACTGGATGCCACGGTTCATCCCCACATACGTGGGGTTAATGCTTCAACATAATTTTCCGTGATTTCTTCTTTCGGTTCATCCCCACATACGTGGGGTTAATCCACAGCGGCCTGAAAATCAGGGATATACTGCTCGGTTCATCCCCCACATACGTGGGGTTAATGTTCAAGTGGTACAATTTCCACAGGCGATACACGGTTCATCCCCACATACGTGGGGTTAATACTGAAAAGAAAGTTCGCATTTCAAGAAAAATCGAGCGCAATGATCTCTTTTCCCAGAAAATCGTTCGATTTCCTATCTCGCAGTGTAGTTACGATAGGAGAAGCATTCCCAGGCCATACGCCTTTCCTGGACCGATACCGCTGCAAATCGCAGACTGGAGCGCAGCCACATCAGCGATCTGCAGAGTCCCTTGGTAATGATAACTATCTACATAAAGTCTGCCTCCATGACTGGCATCATGATGCCCTACTTGCTGCATCGTCTCCAATTCACGAACGTTCAAAAGGGAAAAACCATTCTGCTGCCCCTTTCGTGCCAGCCACGCAAGACGTTCTGCCTGGGTACGCAGCACACGGCGGCGGCTGTTTCTTCCCCCGTCGTTGGGGATCTTTTTTTTTACTGGGCCAGGCGAGAAGGTCAAAATGGCAGACCCGCCCTTCGGTCAAAGTATTCAGCCAGTCTGTCATGTCACGCTCCCCCACCAACTGCATGTCCGGCAAAAGTCTGTCCCGCTTCACCGGCACAGCGGGTAGAGATAGGCCGAACAGCTGCCCCGGGTATAGCGCAGCCGGTAGAGCACCCCCGCCCCTGCTCGGGAATCGGCAAACAGCCCTGCAATACGCCGGTGCATCTGCTGGCAGTCGCCCAAAGCACGCTGGACGCCGCGGTGGGCAAGGGGCATATCAATTCTCGTCAGATACATGTGGCACCTCCCTTTTTTACAACACCAGTGTAGACGGTGCGCTGGGCAAAACCTCGCTCAGCACGCACCAGCGCATCGGCCCGTGTCACCCGTGAGGCGCCGGGTAACGCCACTTCGCTTTCGTAGCGCAGGCAGCCTGCCTCAGCACGCGCCGCCAAGGGATACCGAACCAGCCCGTCGACCAGTCCATCATAGTCTGTGGTCACACACTCAAACACCGGCCGGGAGGGAACGCAACTCTTACGCCCAAGATAGACTGGCCACTTAGGGGCCTTTAGGGCAGATACGATCCGCTGGCGCCATCCCTCGTCCGTCTCCATGAGAACCAAAAAACTTGCGTCCTCCAGATACCAGCGACGGGAAACAATGTTGGATTTGTCCTCCGCCCGGGGCTTGTTTTCTGCCGTGTAAAGGTGCGGACGGCCCTGTACGGTTTGAAAGTCCACCACGCGGGTCCCCGGCCGGTCCCCGCGGACCGCCATACGGATGGCGTGAGACAACGAAACAAGCTCCCTATCGCCACGCTCCATGCCCATGGCACAGGCAAGCAAGCCAACCACGCCGGATTTTGTGGGAAAATCGCCGCTGTCGCGCGCATCCCATTTCGAATGATCCCCCAGGCCTGCCATGCACCTTCCAACCGGAGAACGATCAGGGGGAATTTTCTCTGCCATGGCTGGTCACTCCCCCTGTCGCAGCCACGGCCTGGAGCAGTTCTGGCAGCGTGGAGCAAACCACGCAGTCGCTCTCCGGCCTCTGATCATAACGGTCCTGACAGAACCAGAGACGCCGGCTTACCGAAAGGCCAAAGCTGCGCTGGATGCTGTCCACCTCGGTGCACAGACGCTGGATGCTGCCCAGGATCAGGTCCCCATCGTTATCTTTTTTTTCCGGCTTCACTGGCTTGGCAAAAGCATTGACCATACTCACCGGGTACCTTTTCTTCTTTGCACTCCACCAAAATGGCGCTGGGCAGGATGTTTCCAGCAAAACTGTTCTGCTTCCCGGAGGGATTCGTCAACGCCATGGTGCGGATCAGCGCGGGAATCGCCTTGCGGATCAGCGCCTCGCTGTCCGGTGTGTACTGGAGGTTTTCCGTAGGATGTCTGTGTCCAGGGAAGCGTAGATATAGTAGCAGGAGGCATTGTAATCCGTTTCTCCGATCATGCCGGAACCGGACTCCTCCATCGTATCCCCGGAGAGCAGGTCATCCATGGCGGTGAAGTAATCCGACTCCATGTTCAGCTTGTTGGTAGAAATGGCGTGGGCCACTTGCATGGAGGCCTCTACGTCACGAAACGCATTGGAGGTTACCATACGGCCAAACAGCGCCATGTCCAAGGTGACCGGGCGCACCTCAGCCCCATTTACCGCATCCTGCAGGTCCTTGGCCTTGAGGGCTTTGACCGCTTTTGCCGAGGCACAGGCATCCAGCTTTTCCTTGACTGCCTCCGCAACGGCGACGATGTCCTCCGGAGCATAGAACACCACCTGTGCCGTGTAGTTTCCCTTGCCGTTTTCTTTGCCTTCTTTATTGCCAAACCCACTCAATTTGGGCAGCAGGATGTCGATGTACTCCTGGCTGACACCCATGTCCGCCAGTTTTGCCGCCACCAGTTCCGGAAGCTTCCGGGTGCGGGCGCCAAGGTTCTCCGCCCCGACAGCCTCGGCCAGCAGGGGCGAAGTCCGCCAGCTTCTCTTCAGGCACTGGCTGGAAACACGCCCTCGAGCAACCCCTCCAAAGATACAGGATTTCGGTGCCTCGGAATCATCCCGGTTCAGATTGACAGGGGGATAGTTTTTCAGCATGTGGATTTCATAGAGCATGGTTATTCTCCTTTCTTTTCTGCCTCTTCCGCTTCTAGTTTTCCATACAACCCACGGGCCCACTTCCTCTGGACATTCTGGCTGTCTGCATTCCAATAAATAAGATCGCCCAGGAGATCTTCGCAGTCGATTGCTATCCCCTTGGACTGGACAAGTTTGATCATCCGCCCCAGCTTTGTCAGCATGTAGCCGTCACCTTCCCATGCAAGGTCCAACAGACTCTCCAGCCGATGCCCCACACTTTCCGAAATGGCTGCCTCCGATCCCAGTTGATAGAGTGCCTGTACCAAGCGGACACGCCCTTTTGTGTTTGCATCCCACAAACAGTGCAGGCATCCCGCCGCAAACCACCGGCCCTCCTGCCAGCGTGCTACCGAGTACGGCAGGCACTGGTAGAACACTCGGATCGCCCGGCCATTGGCCTGCTCCAGCATGGTACCGGCCGCTCGCTTCAGTGCCACACGGTCTCCCGACGGCAGGGCATCCAAGGCTTCAAAAAAGCGCTTTGCAGTTTCCTCATTCATGGTTCCACTTCCTTTTGATGGTTTTTCTGGCTTTGTTCCACTCCCTTTGTTGGGCTTCTGCCGTCTCCAACATGGCTCTGCCACGCAGCCGCAAGCTGTTGAGCTCCTCGCTGATACAGGCAGCGGCACGGGCCAGCAGTTTGTCTTCTGTCTCTTGAAGCAGTTTCATCGGATCTGCCCTGCTGTCACACAAAAAAGGTCCAACACTTGAAAGAGGCTCTGTTCGCTGGCGGCATAAAACCGCTGCACCCCTTGCTTGCGGCACACCTCCGGGATCTCTTTGTGCTTCAGCGCACGATATACTGTTGTGGCCAAAAAGCTTGGCGGTATCGATAAAAGACTGCACAAACCCTTCTGCCACATCGTTTCCCACGATCCCTAAGGGGAGCCGCAGCGCACATTTCTCCGATTGAAGATAGCTCGCTTGATTCGTAGCCACACCGTACAACTGGAGTACAACCATTGCCTCAGAATCCGACGCTTTGTAATTGGACAGCACCTGCGGGGTGCATTGATGCTCTGTATCAATGAGATTGGCCAGGTTCTGCCATACGGCAACTTCTGTGTTCGGCTTCCAGTTCGAGCGTCTTTCCTGGGTGAGCCTGTATGTGACATGGGGGTCTCGCCAGTTGGCGGGATCCAAATAGTTCATGCCTTGGCTGAAATAGAGTTCTGCCACCGTACCATCCTCCCTTGGGAGGAGATGTATCCGCCTGGCTGGGAAGAGCATCCCGTAGAGCCATGAGGTCTGTGCCACCGCTTTCTTGGACTCGACCACCGCTGTATTCCGCCAGAAAACCGGCGGATCGTCAAAAGGCACCTTAATCTGGTCCCGGTATACCATGTTCCGCACCAAGGTTTCAAACAGATTCCCTCCTTGGACCAGGGAAAACCAGGGCGGCGCCCCATTGACATTCGACGGATAACCCTGGGCCGCAGATGTGCAAAAAATCTGTGCCGTCAACAGCATCCGCATAGCTTTTCCCGGGACGTATACCTCATGCTTGCGGCGATGATCAAAGTGGATGTGGTTGTTCCCGTTGGGAACCGTGTAGTCGAGGGTTGTGACCGGTTTGCGCTGCTTATCCCAGTTTTTATCCACGCTTGTCTGCATAAATGGCCGGTTGGGATCAAACAGGTCAAAGCTCACGCCCTCACTGTGGCAAAGCGTAATGTAGTCCTGAATGGCGCTCTCATCGAACTGCCCGGCATACAGCAGTTCCTCCAGGTCCACTGGCGTCTCCGGCCGCAGGGCATCCATCAGGAACACAATGAGGAAACGATAGACACTATACTCCACCATGGGGGACGGGTCTTGGATCTCTTTCCATTCCGGAGACCGAAGCAGCGCATCCAGGATCCCCACCTCGAGGGTTTCCCCCTCAAAGGTCACCACCGGTATCCACGGTTCCTGCAAAACATCAAAACTTGGTTTCATTGTTCTCTCCCCTCTTCCATATCACGCCAAGCGCTTTGTCTAGAATCAGTTTCGTCTCATTCTGAACCGTCAAAACCCTTCGCCCCCTCTCATCCACCTCTGCAAGATAGATGCGAAGCCCAGAGAGAAGGCCACCGCCTTCCAGCACTTTTTCCGGCGGAACCTGCCCCAGCAGTTTCCATCGTACGGAAACGCTGTCCAGCATCAGTTCCCTCGCCTCCTGTTGAGAAACTGCAGAAAGGAGGTAGATACTATCCCGCTTTACCGCACGTTTGGCATAGGCAGCAAAGGCATCAGCAGTCAAAAGTACCACGCGTATAGACGGCTCTCCCAAACGGGTTTTGGCCGAAAGATAGCTGGTCCCCTCTATATCATCAAACCGGAGTTCCCGCATCCTGGATCGGGGTATACCCTGGTCCGGCGGCCCAATTTCATATTGAATACTCATGGCGGCCTTTACCTCATTCTCCATGAGGTGCTCTGCCCATCGCTGAAACTCCTCCGGACTGGCGGCAGAGGGATCATATCCTTTCTCCACCAGGGCAGGCATGTCCTCTGGAATGGCAATGGCGTGAATCCCAGAAAGCAAATGGTAGCTACTGTTTAATAGGCAATCTGGATAGACAAACCCATCTGCTTCATATTCCCCCTCCAACGCGGGAGTTAAAACTGTCAGCGTTGGCACCGCCAGCTTTCCTGGTCGATGGGAACGCACATGCCGGTGAATCCGTCCGGCCCGCTGGAGAAGGAGGTCAATGGGGGCAATCGCCGTGAACATGGCGTCAAAGTCCACATCCAAGGACTGCTCCACCACTTGTGTGGCTACCAGAATTGCCTTTGCCGGTCGGAAGTTTTTTTCTCTTTCCCAAACAGGCGGATACATTCCCGTTCGATCTCATCACGCTGCCTGGTTGGGAACTGCCCATGGAAGAGCAGCAAAGTTCCGTCAAATCCAGCCTCCCGGATGGAAGAATATACCATCTGTGCGTCTTTGACCGTATTCATCAGTACGCAAAGGCATCCCCCGTCCGATACTGTACCTGCAGCTGCCTGGGCAATGGCTGCACTGTTGTGGAGGATAGGGGAAACCTTCACATTGAGCGTCCAGCTTTTTGCCGAGGATTGGATGTTTCGGACCCTTACACGGCCACGCTCAGAAACCCACGTAATGGAAGGATACGCCTGAGGGACTGCATCGCCGGTATAGACCGACAACATCTGCTGCTTCTTTTCCGGTGGAAGCGTCGCAGAGAGCATCACGACAGGGATTTCCAGCGCTTGGCACCATTGCAAAAGCAAGGTAAGGATTTCACTCATATAGACGTCATAGGCGTGCAGCTCATCGATGACTAAGGCCTTTCCCGAAAGCCCCAGCAGGCGCAGCACACCATATTTAACCAGCAGCACCGCCATCATAGCCTGATCCACTGTGCCAACTGCGAACTGACCGAGCAGCCCCCGCCGTGTTGGCTGCAGCCAGCCAGCAGCATACTCTGTTTCCTCACTGTTGATCCCAGCAGAAACCGTATCCGTAAGCCAAGCCATGCTGTGGAGAAGGCGGACGGTCTCTCCACACTTGTGACGTTCCAGCAACGCCCGCATCCGTACGACCATCTGGTTCGAAGTTGCCGCTGTGGGCAAGGCAACATAAAATCCATTTTTATGCCATTGTTTTCCCATTTGGAGGGCTGCGTATATCCCCGCCTCCGTCTTTCCCTCCCCCATGGGCGCCTCCACCAGCATGGCCACAATCCGTTTCTTGCCCTCTTGGGCAAAGATCTCCTCTACGCTGCGCTGCAACTCTCGCATCCCTCCCGCGGGATTTGACATACTTCTGTAAACCCATCCCCAAAATCCTCTGGGACAGGTTTAAGCCCACTGTCGGAAAGGAAACCTCGTGCGCGGCGTCTCACTTCGGCTGTGCCGCTTAGACCCAACCAACTCTCTGCATCCTGAAACAATGCCCCAGAGGCAATCCAATCTGCAAGGATAACCACACCAAGGAGCAGCGCCCCAACCACACCCCTGTCCTGCTTGGGCGGGTCAGGGAGCACAACCTCCCTCGCTTCTCAGGAACATGCGCCGCATCTCCCGTTCCAATTCCTCCTGTAGGGCTTTCCATACACCGTCCCCTGCCCTGTCCCCTTTCCCAAAGCGGCCCTGGTGATGCGCGCGCAAAATCCCCCATAGAAAAACAGCGCATTGGACGACACATCACATTGCCGCCAAATGCGCTTCATAATCGTAAAAGATGTGATCTCATGGCGCACTGTGCCCGGGATCACTGGGAGCAGTCCCCTCTGCGCCATACGTTCTGCCATGTCCTTCCACCCAGCCTGGAAATGGGCGCTTAATTTGCCAATATCATGGAGGGCCGCAATGTACCCCACCAAACCCCGGAGCACTTCCTCCGAGCAGCACAACACCCGCGCCAGTTCTTCCCTGGAACCCTGGGAGAGAACATGCTCCAGCACTTCCTGTGCAACCACACCAGTTACCACACTATGGGTCCACACGGACTGGAACGGCTCTGTCTTTGCCCAGGCTTGTTGGAGTGTGATCGACATATAACGTCCTCCTCGCTTTGTCTGGTTCCTTCTACGTCCTCGCCCTAGTTTCCTCAGAATGCACAATAGTCTTATCGTTATTCGTCTTTTTATTGTCTCTAATATACTATAAACCCATGAACAATTCAAGAAAAAAACAAGAGCAAAGCCTCTATATAGTCTATAGAAACCTGCCTTCTCCGCTCCAAAACAGGATGATGGTTGTCTACTCGGCCAAAGAGGCGAAGCCGTGTGGCTCCGCCTCTTTGGGTCCTTGCATCCCCGCCGGACTGGCCGGAGTGGGCATCCGACCACTCCTTCTCCAGCTGCGCCCAGTTACGGACAGGGAGGAGCTTGGTCCAAATCTCGTAAGGATTCTGTTCGTCGTCGGTGTGCATGGTGTACTCGTGGGAGTTGGTGGCCTCCTGGACCTGTTCATAGTACCAGGCAGTCTCCGGGTTGTCGGGCCAGGTGATCATGTCGGCCAGGAAGTGGTCGGCGTCGGGGTGCCGGTCCACGGTCCGGTTGACCATGGTCATCGCCTCGGCCCGGGTGATGTTCTGCTGCGGATGGAAGGTGCCGTTCGGATACCCATTCACGATGCCGGCATTGGCGGCCTCGTTGATGTACTCCGCCGCCCAGTGGCCGTCAATGTCGGGGAAGAGGTCCTCGCCCTCATAGGTGGCCTCGAAGAACCGGGCCGCGATGGTGGCAAACTCCGCCCGGGTGATGTTCCCGTTGGGCTGGAAGGAGCCGTCCTCGTACCCGTTCAGGATCCCGGCGTTGGACAGGGTGGACACGGCGTTGTTGTACCAGGCGCCCTCGGCCACATCGATGTAGTCGTTGGTCTGGGACCAATACTCGTTCCGGCTCTCGTCGGTGAGGAGACGGAAGAAGATGGTGGCCACTTCGGCCCGGGTGATGTCGCCCTCGGGCTGGACGCTGCCGTCCTCATAGCCCACGATGTAGGCGTAGTGGTCCTCGGTGTTCAGCTGGGGTTTATCGGGGTCCACAGGAGGCGGGATCGTCTGGGTCGGGATCCACGACGGGCGGGATGAGGATCATAGCGGAAGTGGGCAGTGAAGACATAGGTCTTGCCGCCTTCCGCATTTTCGATGGTCTGCTGGCCCAGTAGTCGGGTGCCAACTGGCGACACCGCCGTTGGGAGTGACCCAACGGGAGAAGTCCCAGTTGTGGGAGGCCGCGGCCTGGGAGCCGGTGGCGGTGACGTCGCCAACTGCCGTCGCCGCCAGTAGTGGTGTCATCCTTATCATTCCATGCATCGGTAGCGTACACCACAGTGATGCTGTGGTCTGCGGCCACGTTAGTAAAGGTGTAGGTGCCGTCGGCAGTCAGGGCGGCAGGCTGGCCGTCCACCGTGACCGTATCAAGCGCATAGCCGGCGTCAGGAGCAAAGGCAATGGTGATGACCTCGCCCGCCCTGGCCAGAATGTGAGTGGTCACTTCCGTGCCGAAGAAGGTGCCAGTGCCGTTGGTGACGTCCACATCGATCTCATATAGGTCTGCACCGGTTCGGGCTTGCCGATGTCCGAATCCATGAAGTAGGCGGTGAACTCATACGTATAGCCGGGGGTGTAATTCTTCAGAGTCAGGCCCTGCATCTTTGAGGCTGGCCTCATAGGAGACCGTGTTCTCCAGGCCCTGCATCCAGTAGATGAACTCGGCGCCCTCATTGGCAGTGGCCACGCTGTCCAAGGAGATGTCCACTACGATAGGATCGCCGTTCTCGTCCAGATCCAGGGTCACCACCTGATAGGCGGGGGCCACAGAACCCAGGGTGGCGTCGGCGGACTTGTAGCGCACAAATACCTGGCGGTAGTCGGCGATGCCGTCGCCCGTCTCCTCGCCGGTATCCGGGTCAATTGCGCCCTGCTTGTCCAGGGCCCACACCGCATAGAGCTCCGCCTTCTTGGCGGTGGACAGGCCGGGGAAATTCACATCGTTGAAGGTCACGTCCTCGCCGCCCGTGTACACCACGTCGCCGCCGTCCGTCAGCGCCCAGCCCTCAAAGACGTAGCCGTCCCGGAGGAAGGGATTGTTCTTGATGGTGGCCTCGCCGAAGTAGGAGAAGGTGGAGGAAACGGTTTCCTTGCCATTCTCCGTCGTACCGCCGCAGCCGTGGTAGACCAGGTCGTACTTGGGATTGCACTTCACGTCGAAGGCAAAGGCGATGGTGTCGCCGGGCTTGCTCCACGCGCCGTTCTGGTACACCAGGGTGACGGTCTTTTCGGTGGACTTGTCTGCAAGTTCATGGGCCTCGTCGCGATCCACACTGTACTGCTTCACGTACTTCTCCGCTTTCACGGTCACCACCAGGTTCCAGGTGCCGTCGGCGTTGGCGGTGGCGTTACCCAGGGTGTAGCTGTCCTCGATCGGGGCATAGTCCTTGTTCTTGTGCTCGTACTGGTCGCCCCACTTGTCAGAGGTGATGCAGTCGATTTGCACCTTGAACAGGCCCGCCAGCTGGTCGGGGGTGGGGCGTCGGGGCCTGGCAGGTCACGTCAAAGACCACCATGACGTTGTTGTTGTCCTGCTTGGCCCACTTGCCGTTCTCCCAGACCAGGGGTGACGCTCCGGGTGTCGTCGTTGGCGGTGTGAGGCCAGCCGATGGCACCCTCATACTTTTCAACATAGGTCTCGCCCGTGACAATCACCTTGCAGGTCCACTTACCGTCTTTCTGTTCGACGGTGGTGGTGTAGGTGTCATCCTCAACAGGGCTGAAATCCTTGTTGGGGTGGCCGCTCTGGGAAATGCAGTCCACCTGGACGCCGTTGGGGAAGAGCTCGTTCAGGTCGTCGGTGGTGGGGGCATCTGGCTTACAGGTGACATCAAAGATCGCCAGCAGCTCACCGGTAGGCCGGACCCAAGCACCCTGATTGTTGTTAGCGGTGGCGTCCCAGGTCAGGACAATGCCTCTTGTGCCTGTTTCACCGACGGCCAGTTCGTGGGTGCCGACGCCCTTGGTGTTGTAATCCTCCAGATATTTGTCGGCGTTGACGGTCACAGTGACTGTCCAAACATTGCTATCTGCAGTGCAGTTGCCGATAATAAAGGAGCCCTGCCTCAGGTCAAAGCCACACTTGTGATTCGTCACTTGGTCACACTTAAGCTGGACGCAACGGCCAAGCAGGTCGATCACAGCATCCTCGTCAGGCGCTTTGGGAGGACTCTCGGTATCGATTACATACTTGCCGTACACTTCGTACTTCTTGTTGACGGTAACGGTTGTAGGCTCCTTCTTATCCGTATTGCCAATGTCACTTTCCTTCTCATACCAGCCGTCGAAAATGTAACTATCAGGCAGCGGGGCGGGAACCGTATAGGTATATTCGGTCCCAGCCAGTACAGAGTTGGTCCAGTTGCTCGTTCCAACGTCGCCTACGATGTGGTAGTTGACGTTATAGTAGACGAGATCGTCCACGGTGACGGTGACTGTATCCCGCGGGTCATCATCGCCCGGTACCTTGTTGTTGCCAATCCAAACGTTGTTGGTCAGTTTATTACCGGGCCATATTTTCCGGCACTGTGTAGGTGTAAGTAATGGTGGTTGTGCCGTTGGCTGGGACATTGACAGTGCAATATCCCTCTGCGACAGAGGTATACGAATCTCCGCCGTTGATCTGAACCGAGCCATTCGGATCCGTCCACAGGGAGTCCCAAACCTTCACGTCGGTGGCGTCTGCAGTGCCATCGTTCTTAACGGTGATGGTGTACTCCAGCATGTTGCCTACGGAGGCGGAAGTGACCGGGGTACCATCCAGGGCAACGGTTTTTCTCTACGGTGAGATTTGCCTCGCCGGGGTTGGGGTCCTCAGTGCAAGTCACATTGAAAGTAACGTAGGGAGCTTCTCCGCCGATCTCCCACTTTTGTTACTGCTGTCAAAAGTAAGCAAGAGCTCGCCGGCCTGTTCGTCAGGACTCAGACTATGACCATCTATAGTTTCGTTATATTTTTTGCACATAGTCGTTAGGCTGCACGGTAACGATACAGGTATAGTTTCCATCGCTATCAGACACGGGGGTACCAATGGAAAGAGAGGTATCGATCAGAGAATACTTCGCTGCAGAATGACCAGAATTCTCTCTGATGCAAGAGACCTGGACAGCCTCGTCACCGGCCAGTTCGATGACCGTATCCTTGCCAGGGCTATCGGGAGGTATAGGCTCGATATCTCGGTTGCATCGCGGGGATAAATTTCAATAATGTCATTGGTTAGGACTCTGACATCAAGTTCATTTCGAAGGATAGTATCAGTTATTATTGTAGAACCAACTCTTCCGTAAATAGTTATAGATTGTATATCATCAGGATCGACACGATCATTCCAATATTGCCCATCTTCCGGTAACGTATGGTTATCTATGTTATAAATATAATACCAAGAAGTTCCGTTCTGCCAACTACCATATGGTAGTCCTATAGGCGAATAGTTTGGATTTGTACTCTTTTCCGTACCATTAACAGAGATATCAGTTATTAATACATCATTGATATCAGCGGTATTCTCTGGATTCTGATTATTATACCGTTCTAGAACCGTCGAGTAGAGATTGTTATCCGGATTCATGATGTGATATTGGGTACCTGCGCCGTTAGTGACTTTCCGGGCATAAACAGACAGGTCAGAGGTCACAACTGTGTCAGCAAAAATTCTGGTCCAGTGCCGTCATTGCTACCGGTTTCCCATGTGACCCAGTGTCCTGTTCCCTGCTCATAGGGCAGAGCAGGCATATCATCACCGAGGGATTGTCCTTTTGCACGGTAACCTGTTTGTATTCCCTCCAGGAACTACCGTCCACAGTATCACCGTATTGATAATAAAATGTGACCGTACAAGTGTTTTCGTCCGTTGCCAGACGCAGGTCATACCGTCTGGGCAACGTATCAACCCATGTCCAGGATAATTCATTCTGAGGAATCTGCACAGAGGTGCCGTCCACAAAAGAGATAGTCAGGTAGTCGATATCATCTGGTTGGACATTATCAGATATGTTGCTCAAGGCGATTGTGTATCCGCCCCGGAAAACAAAAGTTTTCTGACCGCCTGCGGAATAATCTTCATGGAAGGTAACTGATACCTGCTCTACGTCAGATGTGCTACTACCAGAAGTTTTTTCAGATACCATGTTTGCCAGACTACTATCAGTGATGTGATAATAGAATGTATCATTACCTTCATAAATTTCTCCGCCTGCCGCCATCGCCGACACCGCCACAGTTGGTATCAATGAGATTACCATAATAAGGGCGAGAAATGCGCTGCCGATGCGTCTTCGTAGTTTCATGTTCTTTCCTCCTTTTCTTTTTGCCCGATCATCTCGGGCGCTCTTGGATGGGTTGTCCCGGGGGTGGGTCGTGGTACCGGGCCAGGTTCTTTCCGCTGACCTTGCCGGCGCACACGGGGCAGCCGGTGTGGTCGCTGGTTCCGGGCGGTGACGGTGGCCTGCCACCGGTGGCCCTTTTCACAGGTCCACCAGACTTTCTGCTTGCTGCCGTAGGACAGGTCGGCGGGGGTGAGGGCCCCGTTGCCCCCTGGTCCCACTGGGCCAGCAGATCAGTCTCCCGGAACGCAGACAGTATGCGTAGAGATTCTCTCATGGCATCCTCCTCTCTAGGGTTCTTAGGACAGAATCCGTCTTCTGTCCTGCAAAAAATTACCAGAAAACGTAAAAAAACGGCTCTCATCATCCCAAAAGGATGGTGAGAGCCATTTCTGGGCACCAAGACCAGACCGGCGAAAAAGCCACGCCTCGTCGGTCTTGGTTTTTGCATGCCTAAAAATCAAAAAAATTATTGATTTATCCTCGTATAGATGATACAATGTTCGCATAGTTGGGACATGTTGTCCGTCTTGCTAACAACGGCGCACCACAGAAGACGGATTCTGTCCTATTTTTTATGCAATTAACTGCAGCTTCTCCAGCACTTTAGCGTGCTCGGTCCCGGTAGAGAGCAGATAGATCCGGGTGGTTTCGATGCTGCTGTGGCCCAGGACGTCGGCCAGCTTGGCCACGTCCCGGGTGGCATCGTAAAAGCACCGGGCGAAGAGATGGCGGAGGTTGTGGGGAAAAATCTTGGTGCCCTCTACCGCTGCCTGGCGGCTGAGGCCTTTCATCTCGGCCCAGATGTTCTTCCGGTCCAGAGGCCGCCCGCTGCGGGTACGAAAGACAGGCCCGGAGGCGATGGCCCGTTTCCGGGCGTATTTTTTCAGTTTCCGGCAGAGCTTCCCCCGGCAGGAGGATGGTCCGCACCTTGCCTTTGAGGGGAGATCTCCGCCCGGCCTTCCAGGGCGGCCTCCACGGTGATGTAGGGCACTTCCGACACCCGGATGCCGGTGGCGCAGATGGTCTCCAGCAGCAGGGCCAGGCGCTCCTTGCCCAGGGCCAGGGCGGCCTCCACCAGGCGGAGGTATTCCCCCCGGGTCAGCTCCCGCCGCTGGTCCCGGAAGAGTTCCCGCTGGCGGCGGAGGGGGGCCGTTTGGCAGTCCCGCCACCCCAGAAAGGCGAAGAGACTGTTGAGGGCGGCCAACTTCCCGTTGACCGTGCTGACGGCGTAGCGCCGGGCCAGGGACTCCTTCCAGGCCAGGACCTGTTCCTTGGTTACGGCCCTCCCTGGGTCCAGGGCTTGGAGAAAGGCCTCTGCCTCTCGCAGATACTTCTCCACAGTGGCCCGGCTGCGCTCCCGGGCTTGGAGGAGCGGCGGAAGGCGGCTAAGTCGCCGGGTTTTAATATGTATTGTTGGCGCATGAGAACGCCCCCTTTGTGATGAGGTTGTACAGGGTTCTGTACCCACTCCATTGTACCGTATTTTGGGAAGATTGGTAACCGGAACGGGGGGAACAGGACCTGGATTGGAGGCTTTCTGGATATGCTGCGGTCTGATACGCTCCAGCGGCCAAGTGCACGCAGCCAGGAGTGCCTCCCGTTACATTTCCCTGGCAAGCTGCTTTTAGAAACGGGCAGCGGACCAAACCCAGGGCGTCCATTTTCACTCCACAATAAAACCGCGGAGAATTCCCTGTCAGTTCGGGCGACTCTCCGCGGTTTTGTTGTGCGCAAAATCGGTGGGATCCCCCTGGTTCCACTGGGGGATCCTATTCGTACTCATCAGAGGCAGGCCCTCCATCCCCGGTTTGCATTTACCGGTGGGGTTCGGGGAAAGCTCTCTGCGACCCCAAGGAGCGCACGGCAAGACGATGAAGCTCATCCGCGCCCGGCTGGAAATTTGGCCGCCTAACCCTCCGCCTCCGCATAACAACACAGAAAGCGAGGCCCGTGCCAAATGGCACGGGCCTCGTTTTGTGGGGTATGCACCCGGCAGGGGGTTGGGATCAAGCCAGACCGGTCCAATCCTCGCCCTGGCTGTCCTGGGTGTAGGTGTGGGCGTTGGTGGCCTCTGTGATGTCATAGTAGGCCCAGTAGCCCTTCGTCACGTCGGGGAAGGCCCGCAGCTGGTCCTGGTGGCCGTCCACGTAGGCCTCGTCGGCGGCACGGCCCAGCATCCGGTTGACGATGGTGGTCACCTGGGCGCGGGTGATGGTGTTGTAAGGACCGAAGCAGCCATCTGTGTAGCCGGTGATCCAGCCATACTTGATCGCGCCTACCACCTGGTCATAGAACCAGTCGTCCTGGTCCACGTCGGAGAAGAGGTTCTCCCCCGGTGGGGATCTCCTGGCAGAAGCGCATGGCCATGGTGGTGAACTCTGCCCGGGTGATGGTGCGCTCCGGTGCGAAGCGGTTGTCCCCACCCCGTCCACGATCTCCAGGGTGGCCAGGGTGTTCACGGCCTCGGCGTACCATGCGTCCGGGGCCACATCGGAGAAGGTGACGGTGATGGGCACATCCTTGTCCAGCAGGAGGTTGTAGAACATCTGGGCGGCCTCGGCCCGGGTCATGTCCTCCTCGGGCTGGAAGGTGTTGTCGGGGTAGCCGTCCAGGTAGTCCAAGTGGTCGTCGGTGTTCAGCCAGTCGGAGACGCCGGTGTCATCGGGGTCGGCCACGCCGGAGACCGGCTGGAAGCGCACCTCGATGGTGTGGTTCTGGCGGACGTTCTCGAAGGTGTAGCTGTCCACCGCACCGATGCTCTCCCCGTCCACCAGCACGTCGGCGATGACATAGCCTTCGGCGGCGGAGATGGTGAAGGTCCGGTTCTGCCCCTTGGGCCACGCGCGAACCGTGCTGTCCGGCGCAATGGCGCCGCCCTCGCCGGCGGTGGCGGTGATGGTGTAGTAGTGGATGGGCTGGCTGTCCCGCTCGAAGGTGGCGGTGATGGTGTGGTTGGCCTGTACATCCGTGAAGGTGTACGACCGTACTGCACCAACGCTGACGCCATCTACCAGCACATCCTCGATGTGGTAGCCATTGTTCGGGGTGATGGTGAAGGTTGCGGACTCACCTTTGTTTACAGTGACTTCACCGCTCGGGGTGATGCTGCCGTTTGCGCCTGCGGTCGCGGTGATGGTATAATCCTGGGCAGCAACCAGCGCGAAGGGCGAGAACTGACCGGGCTGCACCGAGAACTTGATGCCCTGTGCGGTGCTTTCCGTCCGAATGGCTTCTATCGCGCACTTCTCTATGTCGGCAATCTCATGCCCAGATTGATCACCGTCACGGTGCAGGTCCTTGAAGTGTACAACCGTGAATTTGGTGTTCTGATCTGTGCCCGTAGGATAGCCCCAGTAGATGTCTACCGGCTGATTCGCCATAATCCAGGCATTGCCGTTGTTGGCGTCCACCAGATCCAGATACTTGATCTCATAGACGGTGGTATCTGCACCAAACTCTGTTTGGATTCGATTTTCAAGGGCGTCGGTACGTTCAGTAGAACCCGCATCCTCGATAATGCTGTCGAACAGCAAAGAGGGGGCGCCTCCAGACACAGGTACACCAGTCTCGCCGATGGTGTAGGTTGTGTCAGCGGGGGCTACGGCTGTTGCCTTTCCAGAATTCGGGGCTTCTGTTGGCACAGCAGCCGCAATATCGCTGGTGGGGGGCGGTGTCCTGTACCGCACGGACTATGAGAGTGCCGGTGTTCGCGGTAACGTTGTAGTCCGTCCCGTCCGCCGCTGCGGTAACAACATCATTTTTATTAGAGAAAATGGCAATCTGGTGCTTATCGAAAACTTCATCCGTTGTTGTAACGGTATCACTTTCGATCACTTTGCCATCTTCGTCAGTAAACTGGACGCGGATCGGCTTACCAGCCTCAGCAGTATTGACCAGCCTGTAATAGGTAGTCCCTTCCGAATCTGTACCGGCCTCTTGCACACTCCAGCTGTTGCTGGTGGTGCTGTTGGTGAAGATCAACTCCGTGGGAGCTGCCTCACTGCCTTCTGGCATGGTAATCTTGAACAGCGGCTCGGGGAAAGAGGCACTTTCAATCTCTTGTCCGTCCTCGTCAACGACGCCTTCGTAGCCGGCGTCGCCGCCCTCGTAGATGGTCAGGTCGGCGGGGGTGATGGTGACCGCAGGATTCTTCGCAAAGGTGGCAGTGATGGTGTTGTTGTCATCAGTGACCTTTTCGAAAGTGTATTCTTCGATTGCGCCTTGGCTCTGATCATTCACCACTACATCTTCGATGTGATAGCCCTTGTCCGGCTTGATGGTGAAGGTCTGACTTGTGTCTTCCTTGACCCAAACCTCGCCCTCAACGCCGCGGGGGCTAATTTCGCCGCCGTCGGTCTGGTGACGGCGATTTTTGTGGTAGGTCTCCACATCTTCCGGAGGATCTACCACAGTGAGGGGCAGGGGGACGCAACCGCTCATATCAATATTGGGATACATTTCGAGGCCGTTGGCGTGCATTTCACCCTCGAACAGGAGCGAGGCTACGTTCGGCGCCGCATAGCTAATTCCCACTACATCTGAAAAATCACCCTCAGACCAAGCCTCTATGTCTACATGTACAGTAAACTTGTAGCTGCCATCGGCGAGTCTTCCCGTTTCCTCAGAATCCAATTCAAATATGGGATTTTCATCAAAGGAGACACTTTCTGTATCAATTTTTAAGCCCTTGCTACTTAGATAGAACGTCAAATCAAACCCAGGATGATACCCTGGTGATTGCAATAGTTCTTTTATGCCTTCCGACATTTTATAAACTAGCTTATAAGGACGAACATAGCCCAGAGACTCATCTTCTTGAATTTTCTCTGGGACCAGTGTCAATGTTCCATAATCACCTATGGGAGCATTTGCCTCTGAGGCGTCCACCAAACACGCAAGGGCGAGATCAGTTCCCTTTTTCCCCAGTCTCACTGTGCATTGCAACTTGTCATTATCCAATTTCGTTGTTGGGTAAGTGACAATCTCCCCCCATCGATAAGTGCAAGAACGGCCCAGCCTACTGTATATTCTGGAAACTCATCTCTCCACCGTTGCTTTCTGAAACCTGAGTTGGAGTATCCATGCTAATCGTAACCTATGGCTCTGTAGACGTGATCTGATACGCAGAGTGTATGCGGCCAAAGGTAATTTGCTGATATAGGTCAAGATCTAGATATAGCCCCCAGGCTCTTTTCTCTGCTTCCTCAGAAAGTCTGTTATAGCTGATTTCATTTTCGGATATTTCTGTTGCAGTTACCCCCTCACCCTCAATGCCGAAAAGGATTCTCGGGATCTCCAGCAGCGAATGCGTTCATGGGCAACAGCATCAACAGCATCAAAACCGTCAGGAGGCAGGATAAGGCCCGTTTTGCTCTTAATGCCATATCACACACCTCCGCCGATCACTGCTCCGTCAGGCACCCAGATATAGCGGTTTCCATCGTCAGCGGCTCTGCTCACATGATAGGTATAAGATTCCCCGCCAACGGTTATTGTCAAGGTGCCGTCAGCGTTTTTCAGGTTGTTGTACTGCTCCTCAGTCAATGTCACCATAGACAGAACGGTTCCATCCTCATCAACAGGCTTGTTTCTAGCGACAGCGTCATCGTTTGTTGCCAAGTCTCTAGAACTGCCGCCTGTCATAATAAAGCGCGAATCGATTTTTAAATTTGCCGGAAGATCACTGAGGTCGTATTCTGCGGACACAGGAAGGAAGCCTCCAGCAAAATGCGGATAGGAATCGTCACACTTGGCGCACATCGCGATGGGGCGATCGGGATCATCATTATAGGCGGTCACATTATCTCCAAATTCCAGGAACTGCCCAACCTGTACAGTAAACAGCGAAGAAGCGCGTTTGCTGCTGGAAGTAATATCAATAGGCAACATATTAGAGCTGTGAACGACGGAATCGGTAATAATGAGCTTGCCTCCTACCATCCCCGGCACCGCAGTATATTTGATACCAGAACGGCTGACCCGGGTGTCGTTGGACAGGTTGATGCCCGCGTAGCCACAGTTGTCCACATTGATAGTGGAGCCCTCAATGGTCCAGTCGTGGCAGATGGCCATGGTGATGGCTTTGCCATTGTGTTGGAGAATATTACCTTCGACATTCTTCACCGTGATGGTGGAGTTCGAGATGCCGCTGCCTGTACGGGTGGCGTCCCAGCCGTCGTAGATCCACAGTCCCGTGGTGGTGGACCCGTCAATCGTCATCACGGAGTTGTCGAACCGGAAGGGGCCGGTATGGAAGCGGATGGCAATGCCGCTGGTGGGGGTGTTGTTCACACAGTGGATATTCACACTGTCGAAATACAGGCCCCAGATGGCGGCGTTGTCCTGCCGCATGAAAATGCCGTTCTCAACACAGTTGGAGACGTCCAGTTTGCAGTCCTCGTAGTGCGCATCCTCGTCAAAATAGCTCAAGGCCATACCAACGGTGTTGCCCTGGAAGTTGAAGGTGCTGCTGTTCATACCTGTGCCGCTGATGGTGTAGTGCTTCGCGCCGCCGGTCTCCAGACCACGGTAGAAATTAGTGGCCGTCAAGGTAGCATTTTCCATTAAGGTGATGGCCTGACCTTCACCGCTCTCCAGAACCAGGGCGCGGTTGGTGGTGCCGGTCTTGCCGCTGCCGGTGATGGTGCTGCTGCCGGACAGCTCCAGTTTGCCGTTGGTTTTCAGCCGGAACACGTCCATCGTGCTGGTCGCTGTGATGGTCATGTTCCCCACTTTCAACAAGGGCGTTGGACACCACAAAGCCGTTGGTGTAGCCGCTCAGGGTCAGGGACGCGCCATCCTCAAACACCAGGGTGGTGTCCGCGTTGATGGTAAACGCATCCCCTTCGCCAGTCAGGGTTACGTTACCATCCACTGTAATGGTAGTAGGTGCCTCAACCACATAGCTGAAGTCTGTGGTGTCTTCCGTCAGCTCTAAGGTATTGTTAACCTCAGTCGCTTCCGTGCTTACGGGCTCCGCCGCCACCGCTGGCGTGACCAGCGTCACAGCCAGGCAGAGGCTCAGCAGAATGGATAGGGTTCGTTTCTTCATTTTGGGGTCCTCCTTTTCGCAAATCTTCCCTCTCTTGCCGGGGACCATAGCTCCACTGGCGGAGGGAGGGTCCTCCACCCAGGTTTGTCTCCCGCCCTCCCAGGGACCGGCTACCACAGAATTTTTGTTTTGTGGTAGTCGGGGGCAGAATTTTTGACCCGGGTACGTTGAAGTGCGCCTAAGAACTCCCATTTTTGCATAAAAAGTGCATAAAAGCGAACCGAAAAAATTCTTTCTTTTTTTTCGGCAAAGGTTTTTGTGCATTTGTTTTGTGAGGGTGTTGATTTCACCAACGG
>VOFI01000920.1_pt1 | contig 28957 bp, 55 predicted proteins | sample 5384131 | NCBI WGS metagenome assembly VOFI01 (sample SAMN12384728, study PRJNA508395) | human gut metagenome | isolation source: healthy gut H | host: Homo sapiens
AGTATTTGCCGCCTGAGCCGCCGTGTTCGCTGACTGAGCCGCCTCATTGGCCTTATCCGCGGCTTCACTGGCGATCCCTGTGGCGTTGTTCGCTTCGTTGAGAGCTTCCGCCAGCCTGGAAAATTCGTCTGTGCTCTCGATCGCGCCGTCATAATTGCTCTTGATAATGCGCAGAGGGGGAAGGGTTACCTTTAAGGTATGGTTGTCTGTGTCAATGATTTGAAGCTCGCACAGCTTGGTAAGGCCGGATACCGCCATCATTTGAAGGGTGAGGGTTACGGTTGCTTGGTTTCCTTCCACACCTCGCAGGAATTATAGATCACGGTATTGTCTGGCTTCTGGATATAGACGGATACTGTTTTCCCGGTTAAGTCAAGAGGGGCGCCGTTATCATAGAGATAAATTCTTAACTCTCTGCCGTCCGCTTCCTCCTGAATCACCCGGATTTCTCAAGGGGCTGCTGCCATGTGCTGTCAATCTCTATTTCTTTGTAGACCAAAATTACACCTCCTGCTTTTGTTGAAGACTATCAACCTTGTCGGACAATTCCTGAACCGCTTTCCAAAGGACAGAAACCATTCCGTAGAGATCGATAGCCTTATCTCCGCTTTCAGTTTCCCGGCGAATTTCTTCCGGGGCTTCATCGTACATCAAACCCACTGATTCGTTTTTTGTGCCGACTGATTTTCCTTTTTAAAATTTTTCGCGTTCTTCTCTGGGATCATGTCCTGTTTCAGCCGATAACGGTACACCGCTGAACCTCTCACTTTCTCTAAGAAGGTTCCGGACAGCTTTTTACTCCGGTTTTCTTTTTTCGGTCGGAGGTCACAAGAGATCCATTGGAATAGATATTTCCGAACTTTGCGTCACCGTTGGATTCAATGGACGCTCTCATATATCCATTTGTACCGAACTCAATTTTATTTTTTATCATATAAAACGCATCCGGTATTGCTGAAACGAAGATAATTGTTGTAGCCGTCGTATTGAACAAGAAGCTGTTCCGGATCGGCATAAAAAAATATTTTTATTTGTTTTGCCTTTTGTCCCGCGTTTTACTATTACGGTTCCTTCTCCAGTAGAGGAATTTCCGTTAAGATACAGACCGCTGGCTCCACCGGAATATTCAGAAATACCATTTGATCGAATGATAAGATCTCCGTTTGAAACAATTTCGTCCTTATTCGCCAGCGGAAAATCCTCGCTGATCCCATCGATTGTTATAAGCAGCAACCCGGAGTTTCCACCGGGATAAGAAATCCGAAAGCCCTGGTACGGTTCTCCTCCAGCCCAGCTCCCGGAACCGATTTTTGCGGTTGTTGTTACCCCATCGTCAACGCCTTTCAGTACGGAAGAAGCAAGCTCACCTTTTCCATTATTTGCGTCAAGATCGAAATATACAGCCCCGGTGTGTGATTGAATTTTTTCCGGTTTTAATCAGATTTGCCCACAGTTCCCCGGTCAAGATCATGCTGGCGTTGATTTTACCGTCCATTGTAAATGCAATATTTGGTGTGCCGTTAAATCCATTGGAGGAGTGTCCTATGCCACCGAGTGTCGCTCGCCATACATTCATAGCGGTTTCTGTATTATCTGTATCCATAATTGCCCAGCCATTCGGCTTTTGGGTTTCTGGATTCATCGTAACGATATAGTTTCCGCCTAGTTGTCCGGTTATCATTTCGCCAGCTGTCTCCAGTCCCGCCTGTCTTATTTGATTAAAGGTCGAGGTAGGCTTTTCCATTTGGGTCTGAATGGATTTCACGGAATTTTGAATACTGGGAGCCACAGTAGACAAAGTAACTTCATTTTTTTTCCGGATATTTGGGATAACGTTTGATTCCGGCAACAGTGTGGGTAATCCGCCGATTCCGCCTGCGGTCCAAAAAGAACTACATTCTGGTAAAGCTCGAATTCCAGAAACGAATAAATATTGTTGTTTTTTCCTTCCTGATTCTCTCTTGCCCTTGCCAGGTCCATGACGCCGCAGGTATAAGATTGCTGCGGAACCGCCATACTCTTCAAGCGTTTTTTTGCGTCAGCCAGTAGGTTTTCCGCTATTGTGTACCGCTCGTCTTTCCAGTAAACGGATATGACTTTATCGCTGTAGGAGAAATCCTCCACATAATCCTTCCCGCCGTTAATATCGGCAAAGGTTGCTGTCTTTTCCTTTCGCGTACAGCCTGGTAGCGAAACCGCTGCTCTTACCCTTGAAGTTAACGCTTTTCAAATTCAGCTCGTCAGTGAGGAATACCCCGGAAATTTCCTCGCTGTCCGGATTGTAGATATCCGGGCAGGCGTCGATAACGTCTAATGGAGTAGCAGCTTCCAGTTCGATCGTACGGCGCTGATTAAAATAGGCGTGATCCTGGACGGCCCAGCCGTCTGGCAGCGCCTTGGATATGGTGTTAACCACAGTATCGCTGCCGTTTGCGTAATTCAGGAACATATCCCTTTGAGAGCTCGTCAAGGTCAAGCTCGGCCTTAATGTTTACCGTGGTTTGTCCCTCGTCGATCGCCTTGATAAGATATCTTTGTTTTTGTTTCTGTGTCGATCAGAGGGGTTTCCTCAAAAAGATATTGATAGCCGGGGTGATCCAGAGGGAGAGTGAATCCCGCGGCGTCTCTGCCGCCGTATACCTCTTGGATATAATAGTCGTCAAAGTTCAGAGGGATTTGCTCCCCGTTGTTTGAAATAGTAAGCATAGGCTGCTCCTTACACATAAGACGGATAGTATTGGACGGTGACCGGGTCAATACATGAAATGGTATGATCGCCCGGGACCAGATATGGAAAGTCAATGATATCGCACCGCTGGGCCGCCAAGGATACAGGATCCATCTTTCAATAACAATCTGATCATGGTGAACATTGGCGGCGCATGCCCTGAGCCATCTTTGGCAGCGTGCCCTGAGCCTGAGCCGTTTGAAACAGCTTTGACCATTTTGTCGTGCTGAATCCCCAGAAAGACATAAGAGCAGGACAGAATAGACGGCGTAATCTGCTGGGGCACGCCGATAGATTGGAGAATAGAGGTGTAATAAAACCCATCGGGAAGATAAAGCTCTACCTTGCCGCTGAGACATAAAGCGTCAAGAGCCGAAAGGTTTCTTTTGGTTTCCCGCGGGGAACTGCCGTATAAATCAAAAGGGAGCGTGATAGTTTTTAGCCCGATCCTGCTCCCTAAGGAAATAAAGGCGTTTCCGTCCCGAGGCTTGTAATAATCGGCGGTTACGGCAGAGCCGGAAACAGTATAATTTGCCCTCAGCTTCCCGCCGAATTGACTGAGGGGAATGCGGTTAATGTACAATGTTATCCTTCCCATGCAAGCTGTTCTCCCCATAAACGGGGCGGTGGCTCTGGCAACCTCACGGCCCTCCAGGTCCACATGAATCTCGGCCACGTATTTCCCGCCGGAAAATCCCGTACCACTTCGTAATTACCGGACGCGGAAAGGGAAGCGGACATTCTGTAGGATTCCGTAGCGACAGCGGCTTTCATTTTCTGAACCATTCCCGATACGTCCAGTTTCGAAAGGCCAAATTTATCTAGGAAAGAATACTTACCCTGATTGATCGGAAATTGCGCCTATTGTGTCGGTGACCATGTCTTTCGCCGCTGCCGCTGCTTCCTTGGCGTTCTTTTTTCAATACCGAGCGCATAGCCTTCGGCGTTATCTTTGCCCAGCTTAATGGTTTCTTTGGCTGGGGAATGGCTGTCCTGTGCTGTTTGCTGACCAGCCATTGCCTGCTTGGCGATATTGTAGCCAGCCGTGAAAGCAGCCTGAAACCCGGATTCCACACCGCCAACAAAACCGTCAGCACTGTTCTTTCCATTAGAATAGGAGTTTTCGCCTTCTGGGTCTGCGGATTCCTCGCCTTCCAGAACAATTTCACCCAGCCGTTCACCCTTTGTAAAAATTACGTTTCCTTGGTCGTCTAAGCCGATCCCTAAAGCGTCTAGGGCTTCCTTGCCTTTTTCGTTCATATCGTCAGGCAGGCTGTCTAAGGCAAGAATCAGATTTCTGGCAAGTTCCTCTTGTTCTTCCGTGAGGTCTTCGCCAGCGGCTTTAGTATCTATAATCCTTTGCAGCCAGCCGCCGGCCTGTTTTAATGTGGCTTCATCAAAACCCTCAAGTAACTTCTTTCTATTTCGGCTAATCTTGCATTATGGTCCTCTGTTGCCTGTTCAATTTCATCTTGCTTTAGACTTCTAAAATAAGTCATTTGATCGTAGGATAAAGACTCATCTTTTTCTATAGCAAGAATCTCATCGTTCAGTTCTTTGATCCTGTTGTTATGGCGTTGCTCCTCTTCTTCTATTTGTCCTTTTAACTCTTTATTTCGATCTACAAAATCTTGATAAAATTCGGAACGCTGTGAATATCCTTCTGCCTCAATCCCTAAAATATCGGCGTATTTTTGTTCAGCATTATCCACGGCAATTTGATAATCAGCCAAGGCGGCTGCATTTGCCTGTTCTAACCATTCCTCGGTGTATTCTTCTTTCTGGCCGAGCAACGACTTGTTCAGTGCAACTTGATTGGAGTATTGCTCATAAGCCTTTTCCTTTAACCGCTTCTGTTTCTTCGCTGGCTGCCTTGATAATTCTGGCGGACATATCCTCGTATTCTTCTGCGGTTAAATTTGATGCTTCTGATAACGCTTTGGCTTGATCTAATACCACATCTTGTCTAGCTTTATAAAAATCTAACTCCTGCTGAGACATATCCCTCATTTTTGAAAAGTTCATCAAGTCTTTGAATTTCGCTATCAGTTAATTCTCGTCTCTCTTCAGAAGCAAAGACGGCTATTTCAGATATTTCAGTTTGGACAGCGTCCATTTCATCGGTTAGATTTTGCTGTTCCTCCTGAGACATCAGGATAGAATCATTAAAGCCTTCCATAGAGCTTTTGGCATTATCAACCTTTTCGTTCCACTGTTCGATGCCGTCCGCAATGTGACCAAAAAGATTCCGCTACACGTTCATTTGATTCTGCCAAGATATCTGTATCATCTGCACTATTGCTTAATGAGACGCATAAAGTCCAAGACCGCCAGCCAGAGCTGTCACCAGAGCAATTGGCCACACCGATAGGATTTGCGCTCATAGCGGCGTTCCAAAGCCATTGTGCGGCAGTGACAAGACCGATTTTCTCCGGTCAGAACGCCTACGGCGATCTGTTTTAAGGTAATGGCACCAGTGGAAGCTGCGGTGGCCAGCGCTTCAGCGCTGGTAGCCGCCCCAGCGGCGGCGATTGCCGTTTTCATAGCATCAAACCACTTCGTAGCTGATTGTACGATTTTAAACGCCTTAATTCCAACCACCGCTTCAGCAACAAGAGGCAAGATGATTTTTATATTTTTGCCAAGAAAATCAACGGCTTTCGCCAGGGGAGGAAGTATCGTTTTTGCGAGATTGGTTACCACTTTCCCCAGATCCTTCAAAATATTAGATACTGTGTTAATGGCGTTCCGCAGTCCGCCGCTTTCAAAGGAACGCTTTAAAATATTTACGGTTTCTTTTACCGCTTTTGGATCTCGCTGGGTAAGAGCTTTATCAGGCCGTCCACTAAAGCGCCGACAATTTGTTTTGCTGCTTGGATCAGCTGGGGCGCGTTATCTCCAATCCCCTTTTATAAACGACTGGATAAATCCTACAGCCAGATCAACAACGCCCGGCGCCGCTTGCGCAAAGCTTGGTGCAGGCGTCAGCCAGAATAGAGCCAAAAGCCGTAACAACGCCCTCTACACCGTTGCTTGTAAAGGCGCTTTGCAGCTCCTCCAGCCAGCCATTGACCGTGGGAAGAACCGAATCCTTTAAGGTGTTGGTAACGCCCTGGGTTAGTTCCCCGATAAAGGACATAGCGTTGTCCTTCAGCGTGGACATCTGCCCGTTAAAGGTTTGGCTCTGTGCCTCCATTGCCTGGTAGAACTGGCCGCCCTCGCTGGTAGCGTGCTTGAAGGCTTCCGCAACTTCCTCCGCTGATACCCCGCCGGCGGACATGCGTTCTTTTAACTCCGCCATGCTCTCGCCGGTCATTTTGCTGATCTCGTTTAAAGGATTGAAGCCCGCGTTGACAAACTGTAGTAAATCCTGCCCGGACAGCTTGCCGGCGCTTCCAACCTGGGCAAACGCCAGGGTTAAGCTGTCAAACCGCTCTTTATTCCCCTGAGATACGTCCCCGAGCATTTGAAGGGTGGGGAGAAGATCTTCCGCAGAGGTTCCAAAAGCTAAAAGGGTTTGAGAAGCTTTTGCCAAATCTGAGGTTTCAAATGGGGTTTTGGCCCCCATTTCCTTCAGATTGTTAACCAGCTTTGTGGCTTCTTCCGCGCTGCCAAGCATCGTACCAAAGGAAGTAATATATTGTTCCATTTGGGAATTGTACTTAACGCCGGAGAGAACAGCGGCGCCAAACGCACCGCTTACCGCTCCAATCGCGGTAGCCGTTACTTTCAGACCGGTTTTCGCAATGTTGCCCAGCTTTTCAATACCGGACTTAAAGCCAGAACTATCGACCCTGGTATCAAATTTTAAAGAGCCATCATAAGCCATATCTCACCCTTTCCTGTGAGGTCATCGGCTCATAATGGCACTACTTGACCTGTTTCCCGTTTTTATCTTGATTTCAAATATCTGTTTGCAGTTCTTTCCCTTGCATTTAATAAAATACCCTTACAGTCAGCCGTCTGGCTTAGCCGCAAAGGCATTTCATACCCACAATAAGGGCATTTTACTTTTTTCCAATATGGTCACCACCTGATTTTAGGCATAAGAAAAGCACGCCCGAAAGCGTGCTTAAGACAGTTTCAGTTATTAAGAATGGAATCAATTTCCTTTTGAAGCTTTTCCATTTCCGCTTCTAGTTCAGTTTCTTTTTGGCCCATTTCGTCGTTCCATTCTTTATCAATAAGTTTAAAAGTTTCGCTATAACATGCGCTTAATTCGGGATCTGTCAGTAGGTTGCTCGTTTGGCAGTTCATAATATTGCAGCCTGTTAATTTTTGACCTGTGATACTGCCTTTACCTTCTACATCGATTTGCAGAAGGAATCCATCTTTGATACTGTCGTCACCAAGTTCTAAAAAAATAACACTACATTTATCAATAAAATCGTCTGGTTTCATATCTCCGACACTGGCCTTGACCATGACAGCAGACTCACCTTCATCAACGATAGCATCTGGCAGATAAGTGGTGACAAGTTCGCTCCACGTTTTTTGGTAAGCCATTGAAGATTCTTCTGTATTTTCGCTTTCCATATCCGCCGGATTAGGTTTAGATGATACGGCCTGCGATGATTCATTCGTAGAATTTAGATCATTTCCTTCTTGACACCCAGTCAAACACCCGATGGCAAGGATAACCGCCAAAGCCCCACAAAGCACCCTTTTCATTGCATCTTCCTCCTTTTTCCTAGATTATAGCACGATGTGTATTCATTACACAACCCTGTCAAGAAAAAGGATTAGAGCACCTTGCTCACATCTCCGCCGTTTAAAAGGGCCTGCTCGATAGCGTTCAGCTTTTCCCGCTCAGGCTGGGGAGAGGAATCGCAAACTGCTTTTTCATTTTCCGGTAAAACTGTTTTTGCTCATTGCTCATTTTCGATGTGATGTCAATGCTTCGGTAACCCATGATTTCCACAATCCTGGAATCTGATTTCAGCCCCAGGAACATGGCTTTGAATTTCCACCAGTGAAGATAAGGAATATCCTGCAAATCTACGCCGTACTGCTCCAGAAAGGCCGCGAAAATGTATTCGTCGTCATAGGAATAGGAATAAATCTGCGCCCCCTTCCCGGCGCTTACAGCGCAGTTTTCTTCCTTTCCGGCCCGATAGAACCACAGCATTTTGTCAATGGCTTCCTCTATAGGCGCCGGCGGCTTAAAGCTGTTTTTTAAATCGCCCGTGTCATAATAAAGGCTCAGGGCCTTAACTGTTTTATCCAGCTCGGAAAGGGAGGAGTCCTCCATCATCATTTCAAAACGGACAGAGGCGCGGAAATCCGAATTAATCGGAACCTCCGCGCCGCCGATGGTTACCGTTTTGGGAGCCGGGTCTGTCAGGATATTCATTTCTTTGCCCGGCGCTGGGCGCGGTTTCCGGAATACTTAGCCGTGACAGCTTTCGCCATAGTTTCAAGCTCAGCCTTTTCCGCGTTAATACCGTCCACCAACTCCTGAAATGCGTTCATTGCGACTTTTAGATTCACCACGCCGTCAAAATTTTGACCGCGGTTCCCGCACCCCAAAGCCTGTCAAACGCAGCGGCCACAGCTTCACAAATTTCCCTTACAAAACCCGCCCAGGTGTTTTCCGGAGAATTTGCGTCAATGGAAGCGATTTTTTGGAAGGTTTCTTCCATTACCCTTTGAATGAGATCCGCCTTATCAGCGTCAAAAATATCATAGTCCAGCTCTTTTCCGTTTACGGTAAACATCGGCTGTGTCCTCCTTCTTATCACACGGATTCAGCGGCGCCTGCTTCGGTGAAGGTTTTTGTAGTGGTGTTAAATTCACCGTCTACAAAGGTTCCCACGTTGTTCAGGTTGCCGGTGACCTTGATGGTCTCGCCGCCAGCGCCGGCACAGCTTGCCACCTCTACGGCTACCCTGAATTTTCTGGCCTTAAAGGTGTTTTCCTTAGAAGCTACCGGCTCGAACAATTCAACCCGGATATAATCGCGCTCCGCGTCGGCGCCGGTCAGCTCGTCCCGTCCGATCTTGTAAAGCTCCATGACCGCTTCCTCAGATTTGATCAAATCGGTGTCAAAGGGGAACTGGGGCTGATAGCCCTTCACAATGCTGGACGCGGCCTTGTCGTTGATATACGCCTTGGTGTCCAACTGGGCGGCGGGGTTCTCGTCCAGGGTATTGAAGCCCGCGCCCATCAGCGCGTAGGTTGTATCGCTGTCCCCGGGAATGCCTAAATAGTCCGCGATTTGGAACCGCATAATGGTTTCATTTGCCATAGTTATACCTCCTGAAAGTATTGAAGCCTGCACTGGATTTGATATTTTCCAGTGTCAGGCCCGGTTGTGAATAGATAGCCCGTGCTTTGGGCTTCGATTTTTTGCGGGATTTTTCTTTCCGGCAGGCTTGGAAAATTGCCGGTTCTGGTCTGGACTTCCAGCCATGCCGCCAGATTCTCATAAAATCCGCTGTTGGCAAGGTTCTGCAAAACGTCCGGTCCATAATCATTGACGGACCGGATCACAAACAGGTATTGCCGCACGCTGCTTCCGCCAATATACTGCTTTACGATCTCCGTGGCCGGGGTGGTATCGATGGAATATTCCACCTCTGGGCCTTCCGGCAGATAATCTACATTGATCGCGCTGTCTCCCATCAACGGACAGGTCAGGAAATAATCCCGCAGAGATTGAATAATAGTGTCAGCCATGCTATTTGCCTCCTGAAATCTTTTTTGCGCCCCGCAGGATTTCGTCCTTGTGGTCGATCTTCATGCGTTCGAACCACTTCGCGCCTCTCTGTGAGTCATAGGGACGGCTGACCGAAGTCCTGTAATACTGAGCGGCGGCGTAGGGGGCGATGTAATTGACTTCACCGGAGCCAACATCGGTTCCCAGTATGCCAGATTTATCCAGCATACCAGTCTGAAAAGGAACATAGGGGGGAGGAAAGGCGTAAAACCTCGCTGTCTACAAACCTTTGGGTTTGGTTGAACTGGTCGCTTCTTTCAGCGCTGAAATTCTTGTTCCATTCCAGCTTAGCTGTGATTTTTCCGTTTTTGCCGGTTGTGGTGAAAACCGCGCCTTTGGGTGTTTCGATTTTAAAGCCTCCAGCCATCGTTATTTCCCCTCGATTCTCCAGTGCCGCATCATGGGAGTACCCCTTCGGTTGTCCCTTACCGCGGTTACCACAAAGCACTCATATTTTCCGGTTAATTGGGAAGGGCCTGTGATTTGGTCTGTCACAAGCCCTTTTACCACAAGATCGCCGTTTGATATAACAATTGCTTCCTCGGTGGGAATCCGCACGATATAGGAATCCGCCGTATTCAGTCCGGTATCCCCCCCTACAGAAACGGCCTGCTTTCCGTACCAGTTAACGCCAGGATACTGCCTGGAAGTCCACTCCTTCAGCCGGGTTTCCTTGTTGTAGGTTTCATGGTAGATGGTGATATCCGCGTTGGTTATCATGGCATCACCTCACACAAAGGACCAGCCGGAAAACACCAGCAGGTTGACAGGGAAGGAGAGGTGACGCTTCATAACCGACAAAACGCCGGCGTTGGCTTCTGTCTGGCCGGAAAAGGAAACGCTGTATCCGTCCACGTTTTCAGACTGAATCCCGGAGGCCGCCCCTTGAAGCGTCGGTATGATATCCGCCAAATCACACTCGCACGCCGAGAGCTGCGGCCCCATTGTTTCCGCTGAGGCCGCTTGTCCCATCGTGTAATAATCAATGAGCTCAGACGCTTTTTGCGCGTTTGCCTGATACTCGCTTTCCGGAAGCTTTCCGCCCCGCTGCTGGTACTGCTGATACGTTGAGTACATTCGGGGACACCTCACTTCAACCGCCCGGAGAGGTTACCACCTTACGCACACGGGCCAGAGTGGCGTTGGTCACCTTATACCCGGTATTCATTTCCACCTGGGCCAGGGAACCAGCAAAGCGCTCGGAATCAATCACTCTGGCTACCTCAAAGTTGCTGATCACGGACAGGGCCTCGTGATAGTACATGACATACTGCACCGTGGACATATCAACCGTTTTCTGCGCGCCGGTGCTGTCATAATACTTAATAGAGCCTTGGGCGCCGTTGGCTTCCACAAAGGTCATGCCCAGCCACTGCCCCACATTTCCGGTGCTGGCGATCCGGTCATTCATGACCGGGTGAAGTCTTTGCCGGCGGCAAGCAAGACCTGGCTGTAGAAAGCCGGGGTGCACATGACTACGTTAGCCCGGCCCTTATCCTCCACGATTTCCTGGCGTGTGGCGATGATATCCCCCTTAACGTCGGTGATCGCCGTGGTCAGTGTGGCGGCGGTTCCCTCCTGGGCTAAGCACGCAAGGCCGCACTGCATCCAGCCCTCGCGGATTTCCTGTGTTGCGGTCGAGAGGGCTTCTTCAGCCACGCTGAACTCTACGGCGGCCGCCTGTACTCCATAGATTTTATAGGAGCGCTGGAAATTGTTATTCAGCTGAATCGGAATTAAGGTATCTGATACGGCGGTGTCCGAGAAATCCCGGCCCGGAGTTCCGGATTCCACCGCGGAGGTGGTAAGCTTATGCACATAAATCTGACCCGCCGGCCCGATTTGATATTTGTCTGTGCAGGTCACGCCGGGCACCAGCACAGGGTTGTAATAAAGATTAGGCTCCAGAATACCGGAGTATCTTTCATCTACGTTTAAAGAACCGTATTTAATTGACATGGGTTATTCTCCTTTCGGGTGATAGAATGGATTGTTTTTGTACTTTTCATCAAGAAGCTGCTGCCCCTGTTTTCTTGGAAGCAGGTCCTTGTCCCGGGACGGTAATAGTGGGCGCCGGTTTGTCCGGGAGGAAGGCGGAGGGATCGCTTTCCTTGTACTTGCTTAAGAAATCCTCAAAGCCCAGGACCTTATCCTCCTGTACGGGAAGCTCAGCCGCCTCCAGATCGGATAAAAACGCCTTTTTGGCGCTCTCGCTGGAAAACTTAATACCGCCTGCGGCTTCCTTCAGCAGATAGCCGCGCCGGATTTTATTAACCTTCGCGTCGGCTTCCGTCTGGGCCTGCTCAGCCTTCGTTTTCCATTCAGGGTCGTACCCCTCCAGCTTGCCGTTGGCCTCTTCAAGACGCTGTTTTAATCCGTCACGATCTGCCGTCAAGGTTTCATACTTATCCTTTCCGACATAAGCGCCTGTTGATAAATCAGCCAGTTTCATTTTCTTTTCGGCCACTTTTGCTCGCTAATTGCTCATAGGTTAAAGATTCGTTTCGAAAAGTTCCTTCAAAAATTCCATGTGTCTCTCCTTCGGCCAGATTTTACTTGTAAACGCGCGGCCACTCCGCGCACGGCCTATCCTGCATTTTAAGCCCGGCAGGCAGGGGCAATTTTTGTATAACAAAAGGCCCGCACATTTCTGTACGAGCCTTGCGCTATTAAATTTGGATATAAAAAATACCACCCTGCCTTTCGGTGGGTGGCATCCTTTATTGAGGAATAATGAATTTATCTAGTTCTCGAATGGTCAAATCAAAGGATCAATTTTCTTTTTCTTTGCAATAAGCGAGAAGTTTTCGATAGTCGTAATTGGCATTGTCTTTAAACAGTGGAGAAACATATCCGCCGGCCTTATCCGCGGCATTATCAAATTCTATCATTCTTTTCATATCCTGTTCAGACATTTAAATCACTCCTTTCCAAACGTATAAAGCTTTAATAGCTTTCTGGCAGCATCTTCATCTAAAATCATTCGATATGGGTGCGGAACGCCCAGTAATTGTGCCCCTAAGGCCTTTGAATAGTGTTTTACCAGGTCTGTGTTTTTGGCGTCAAAAAAAGACAAACCCGCCATAACCTTTTTCCATTGACTGTTGTGCCGCAATGGCGAATAAATGTCCGCCAACTCCCAAATATTCTTTACTTGCTCCGCGGTTACTCGGAGCGCTTTCAGCAATTTGGACGTATACCGCCTTACTGCGATCTTCATATTTAAGGGCTATTAACCCTTGTGGGTTTGATTCGCCTTTTACGACTAACTTATAGATTTCGTCTTCCTTGAGGGAAGAATGCGTCCAATCAAAAAGCCAACCCTTGGCTTTCAAAGATTTCAATTCTGACTTAGCCGCTTTTTTATATGAGGTTTCGATGATTTTTCCGGTAGAAGCCTCTACAAGGCATGGGGTTAAGGAATCAATTTTTAATTGCATGCCATCACTTCCCATAATTATTATACCATCACGGCTATGCTTTTTCAACCTTTCCGCTTGCGCTCTGGCTCTCGCGGCCTGGCTTCTTCCAAACCCGTAGACCTGGCTCCTGAATTTATCCTCGCCAAGCCCTGTCTGGGTCAGAAAGTCCTTTTGCTTCGCCCTCCAGGCAGCCAGCTTGGCGCTGGCCTCCGATGTGTCCAGAACAGCCGCGTCCATCGCCAGATATTCCCGTTTCCACCGCCTGATCTGTCGCTCCAAGTATCTTTGCTTTGCTGGGTGGCGTCGTAGTAGGGAAGGGTTCGCCCATTGTATGTAACGGTTTTGTTCTCATATTCTCTCAGCTTAGCCCTGGAATATGCGCGCTCGGACAAGCCCTCAAAATACGGAAAAAAGGAGTGGCGGCAGTTCCAGCCGCACAGCCCCGGGCCGGTTCCGTAGCCAGTGGATTTTACGAAATCTGGATACTTACGGCTTTTCCCGGAACGGCTGAATATTCTGCCCTGCCAGTCCATGTGTTCCGGTCTGGCGCCCATGTGGGCAGTGGTTTCCACCAGGTCGCATTCCATTTCGTCAGCCCTGGCGGTCTGTATTCTGGCCGCCGTTTGATTGACCCCAGTAAGAACCGCCCGACGGACAGCAACGTCCATTTTGTCCGTGTGCCCGCTGGGATATATAATTGCGTCAATTCCTGCTTTGGAAAGGCCTTTTACAGCGCTTCTTACTGCGTCTTGGTAAGAAAACGCGCCGGAGGTTATATCCATGTAGGCGGCGTCCAGAGCGTTCTCAAACTGCCTTGAGGCCGTGTCAGCCGTAGTGCTTGTCAGGTTCTCAAAAAGCCTCATGGTTTTGTCGGAGCCGGCTTTAATTATTTTCTGCAAAGCCTCACTGTCCCGCAGCGCTTTTGGGCTTAAACCAGCTGCCCGGTAGATTTGATCGTCATAATACAGCGCTTCTTCTCCGGCTTCTACAAGCAGTTCGTTAATCTCCCCTGGGTTTTCCCGGTAAGGCGCTGTAAATGGTATCGGATAAATTCCCGTTCCGCCCCGATCTGCTCCAGCCGCCACATCTGCCATTGGGCGGTTTCCGTCAGCGCTCCGGTTTTCAAAATGCGCCGCGCCATATCCTCCAGAATCCTGATTTCCAGGTCGGCGTAAAGCTCAACAACACGGTCGGGCAGGTGGTCGATATATTCAGGGGAGAGCATGGTTAATCACTCCCGAACAATATGTTTTCCGGCGTCTCCGGTTCTGGAAGCATGGCTTTCGCTTCCTCCTCTGATACGCCGAAATACCAGCTTGTGAGCAGTTCCGGCCTGATGTATTTGCTGTCCGCCATTGCCTTCCTGCGGGAGTATTCCACACCGGTATCCTCAAAAATGGAATCTCCATAGGTGACGGAAGGCTCAAAAGGCTCCGGCTGGGGCCAGGCGGTACAGCGTCGAATATACATCGAACCAATATAGAGCGTCGATCAGCCCGGAGGTCATGCCCCGGTCCTGCACCGCCTTGACGGTGTTGTAGGTGGTGCGGTCGTCACTGATCACCTGGGTGGCCGTTACCCTTCCGGTTTGGATATCGATATTAAAGGTTCCTTGAGAAAAACCAGTCTGCATTTCCAAAATCCGAAGCTGAGTATCAAAGATGGATTTATAATTCTCCCCCCGCAGCTCCGGCGTATAGTCTGCCCAGGGCTTGTCCACAGGCATGTCGATTGTCATGTAATAGTCGCTGGCAAGCTCACGAAAAGGAATCGCAGGCTTTCCGTTGATCGGATCCTTAACCGCAACGCCCCGGTCTAATACCATGCGCCGCTTTCCGGTATCCCGTTCCCACAGAAACTGTTCGTAGGTTTTGTCCAGCTGGATAATGCTGTCCACGGCGTTTGCGTAAATGCTGATAGGGAGGGGCCCGCCGTCGATATTGTTCAGCATCGGCATTCGGATTAGGCCGAAGTGAGGCCGGTCTACACCTGAAATAAAAGCTTCGGGCTGAAGGTCCGCCCAGCGTTCTACCTCAGAAAAGAGAGCTCTCCGCCGATTCCATCGGCTTCTTTTTTAGCCGGTAAGCCCGGTTGGTAATGAGAAGGCCGTCTTCCTGAAGGGCAAATTCCTCGATGCGGACTACTGGCTTTCCGTCCTTCAGACGGTCAAAATCCGTAAAGAACCCGATTCGATTCTCTTGTTTGGGCCGAAGCCTTTCGGGAATATCCGGGAACGTGGGATAATCTCCACGTAGACTGACCCGCCCTTTACAAACGGCTTTATTGCGGCCATGCCGCCGGCCCCCGCAAGCTGTACCGCCTCGTTGATATTAGGAAGCAGATTGCCGGCCGCCTGTTCCGAGATATATTTTTCCCCGCTGGCCCGCGCCCGCGTCTAGGGTTAACTCGCTGGTCGCAAGCGTCGCCAGATAGCTGGTGATTGTCTGCGCCAGCTTCAAGGAATGGGGAGGCTGGTTGATTAAATAAAACAGATCGTCCCAGGTTCGAATTGCTTCCGCCATATACGACGATAGATCCGCGCCCAGCTTTTTAATTTCCTTTAGATTCAGCATCTTCATCACCGCCTCCTTGATTAAATGAAAAAATCCCATGCTTACACCCCTCCACGTTTCCAAAGGTATTCCGTGCCGTACCTTACGGCGTCAATATGATGATTGTCCGCGTCGGGGTATCCGTCTAAAACTTCCCCGGTTTTTTTGTCCTGCTCGTATTCGTATTCCGAAAACTCCTTTTCGGTATCCGGGCATCTAACCGGATCTATCCAGATGCAGTCCAGGCTTTGCAGCCATTTATGACTGTATTCCACAGACCCAGAGCCTTTCTCGGCGCTCCGGCAGTATAAGCCGTAAGCGTTGTAGTCCCCGACGCTTTTGGGCTCCGCGCTGTCCGCCGTGATTCTGTCGTTTCCAGTGAGGCCCTTTTGCCTTTAGAATATCGGCTGTTTCCCAGTTTCCTTTCCGCCTGGCGGTTGCCTCGTCGAAAATATACAGGGTTTTCCTGGCCGCGTCATACTGCATTCCGTTGTACGCCCAGGGGTCTGGATAATAGCCCCAGTCTACCCCGTGGAGCCTGCGGTCAAAGGAACGGACCATTTCGTCCGGAATCGGTTCCAATTTCAGGTTTTCAAATACCTGGGTTCCGCTGCCGACAACCTCTCCCAGATACTCATGACGGTAGGAGGTTTCGCTTTTTGCTTTGAGCCGTTCCGCGTCCGCAAGGAATCTGGGTCCAAGCCATTCCTTAGGCGTTGTCAAATAGGTGCTGTGATGAATCAACTGGCTGTCCCGCCGTTCCTTTACATACCGGTTGGCCCAGTTTCTGGCAGAGGAGGGAGGGTTAAAGGATTTCAGGGTAAAAGAAAAGGAACCCCCGCGCAAAAAGCGACTGTTCCACATTTCTGATTATCTCAGGGCCTCCGAATTGGTCAAGCTCTTCAAACCAGGCCATTCCAATATATCCGAACGGCACTTTGATGGATTTTTAATTTTTCCCGGGTCGTCCATGCCGAAAAACATGATCTTTTGCCCAGTAGGAAGGTAAGTACATTCCATTGGGGAAACGGTGCATTTGAATTTCTGAGTTAATCCCAAAGCAGTAACGGCCCAGCATATTTGCGCGTAAACGCTGGTCCGCAGCGTATTTGCAACCTGGCGCATCACCACGGCGTGGCAGTCGGGGTGCCTTATAAGCAGCAGAACCAGTTCAACTGACGCGAAGCTGGATTTTGTGGAGCCTCTGCCGCCCTCTAGTACCGCTTCGTCAATGCGGCCCATTCTGATCTGCCGGTGAACGTCGTAAAAAGCGGGGGAGACAATGCCGGATAATTTAGATGTCGTCAATGATCTGAACCCCGCTTTCGTCTTTTGAGGATAATTCCCTTCGCATTTCAAAATACAGCTTGATTGCTTGAACATCTCCGATAGAACAGCGCCGGATCAAGGCTTTCCAAACCGTTGAAAGCTCGCTGCTTGTAAATTTAGAAATCAGGCTGTCCACATATTGGGTAAACTCCGGCTTATCCAGCCATTTGTAATAAGTGGAACGGGCTACACCGCATTCCCGGCATAACTCTGTGATGCTCCCGGTGAAGTCCGGATTTGCTAATAATTCCGCAAGTTTTCTTTGCTTGCTTGTTAGATTTAATTCGTTCGACTTTGTCGCCATACCACCACCGCTTTACAAATTTAATTTAACAATTTCATTTCTGAGAATTTCAAGCTCCCGCGCCCGCCTGGTTCTGCCCTGTGGCTGTCCTAAAATATTGGCTATGCGGTTCTGTAAGGCCTGTTTTAGTTCACGGGGGTATTGACATCTAGGCAAGGCGCAAATATGCTTTCCCGCCGTCTTGTAGCCGTCAAAAACACACTTTCCATCTCTTGGGCAGTACATAAAAATCACTTCCTGTTTTTGGATATCAAAAAAGCCCTTAGCTAATAGCAAAAGGGCTGAAAAATATTTTATCGAACACGCATCTTGTCATCTCTCTAGGTATGTTGGCGGCGTGTCTGCCGTCCTCTCATTGTGGACTATCCGGCGTTGCTCTCCGTCGTGTCACAGTTGCTATCGGTCTGTATTCCGTCCGGCTGTCGGAGGGGAGCGGCCCCGCATCTCTCGTTTGTTGTGGTAAACGAATACCCTCCAGTTCTCATGGAGTAGAGGCCTGCTAACAGGAAACCGGTTGCATTAAGCGGCTGCAATGCTTCTTTCGCGATTCCCTTGTACTCTGCTAGCTTTGGCGTTTGGTTCCTGGCGCAAGAGTTGAACTTGCTCCTCAAGGCTCATGAGGCCTGCGACTTAACCGTTTATCCTGCCAGAAATACAGCGCGGATATTATTACCGTCCGCGCTACGGCTGTTTGGAGGTCGTGCAAGGAATTCTTATATACACTTTTCTATGATACTATTATACATCGGTATTTTCGTACATTTCGTACTTACTCAAAAATCTTTCAAGCTTTTTTCTCGGTATTTGTTCATCATGCCACCCTAAAATAAAAAGCAGTTCTTTTCCATGTATTCCCTTTGATGTACTTCAGCCTAATAATGCGCCTGATCTTGCTATCCTGCACAGAATCAAGAAAATTTTCGATTTCTGCCCTCTGCTGTTCCAGTTGAATTTTTTTTGTAGGTTAGTTTCAAATCTAGAGAATATGTATCGCTCGATAATCCCTGTATAGTAATACTGTGCTGTGTATAAGGATAGTCTTCCATTGATCCGGTGACGATATCTGACACAGGAGATTTTCTTTTGTCCAATTCAGCTTCCAATTCCTTTATCTCTTCTTTAATGCTGGTATATTGTTCTAGCTGTTCTTTTGTCAATTTTTCAACCTCCTCTATCACTCTTTAGGTGCTGGACGAAATATTATTGGAAGCCAATGAGGCGTTTTGTAATTTATGTTTTTTCTTTACGACAGGGGAATTTCATAACACTGCCGTCCAAAATATATGTAATAACGTCGCAAGGCTCTTTTTCTATTTTACCTTGTGATTGAAGAGACAGTAATGCGGAAACGACCTTTTCATTCCAGCCGGACCAGAAAATAACATTATCACAAACATCCGAATAAATTTCAAGATTTCCCTTCCAATCGATTCCGCTGTTTTCAAAAAAACACTTCTAGCTCTCGATATGTTACGTAGTCGTGGTTGTCTATATATTTTAAAATTTTGTCCTCAATAGTCATTTCAGCTACCTCCAGTTTTTATAAATGAGAATATGTTTTTTGCCGTACTCACATTCTAATTCATCTAATATGTAATCAAAAAACAGTCCCAGGCACCTTGACTTCTAAGCCTCGGATCCCTGGCAAACCAGCCAACAAAAATCAGCTTCATGCTTTGCTATGGAATAGGCTTCTAATTTATTAGCAAATTGCCTGTGCTTTCGCCATGTTGCCCGCTTTGCTACGTTTTCTAGTTCCGGTTCTATCTCATACAGCATATCTAGCCGCCAAGGAATAAAGTAACTGGTATCCAGTCTTTGAATATCAGCTGCCGATTTGACAGAATTTGAAATTTTTGACGAACCCATTCTATCCTCCTTTGTTTTCACAGTCGTTGGCGTTGTGTCACTGTCACGATTATTTTTTATATCCGAACAGTTTTAAATTTATAGGCTATATTTATATATTTTATTTATATAATTATAAAATAGTAAAAAATAGTGACAAAGAAACAGAGTATGATAAAAAGGCTTTATTATGCGTTTTTTTGTTACTACTTTTTAATCGTGTAACGACACATAAACGAAACATTAGGGCTTAACGAAGCATCTGCCAGTGTTTCCTCCAAAATATTCGTGTCGGGTTACTATACTGATTGTTCCGGTTTGATCATTGACAGCCTTTGTGAACCGCTTGCGGGTAAGCCTTTTTTGTGGCCGTTTTTGTCGCACCAATAACAAAAATCATCGTAAACCCGTTGCGTGGGTTTTCCGTCAATATTGCCGTATTCTTCCAAAAATTCTCCGATCGGGTTGTTCTCTGATTCATAGTCCGCAATGGCTTCAGCAACACTTCCAGGACGAGTAAAGTCGCCTTGCTTAATTAGCCTTCTTAATCCGTCCACCGCTAAACTAGTTAAACATTCCATTTCGTCTTGCGTCCATTCCTTATCTTTTAGACTAGTATCTTTATTTTTGAGAAGTCTTGTGTAAGAGGAATCAGTAAAATTCGGCTGAAAAATGCTTTGGATTTATCGCTTACAGGTGGCAGCCCATTCATAGCAAAGAACATTTTTGCATAAGGCTTAAAACTAAAAGCGTCCTGCCCTTTTTTTTCTGCGGTTACATGTTCTCCTGTCACTAGCTTTTTGAATACTGAACTGTCAGGCAAATAACTGTTTGGAATATCATCTCCTATGTTAGCTGCTTTGCCGTAGACCTCGATCAACCGGAACCGTTCCGCCGTATCCTGTAATGAAAGAAAACTGGCGTTTTCGCGCCCTAAAAGCCGAGTGATCATATTTAATAACGTGGATTTTCCATTGCTCCCATTAGGTCCGTAGAGCATTACTGCTCCTCGGAATGAATTTAGCATATAGAAACAATTTCCAATCGCTTCATAAAGTAAATCAATTACTTCTTGATCCCTCCGGCTATCCGGCTAATTGTTCCGGTGATACTTTCGCATATTGGTGCATTGGGTTTGTAATCGTAGGGAAAACGGTTTAGAAATACATAATCCGGCCCGTAATTAAAAATTGATTATTTTTTAAATCATATATCTTTGTTTTAAAAGGAATAAAATGTGGCGGGGACAGTTCTTTAACAGGGGTATTTAAATTGACTTTGATATATTTGTACACTTCCTTTCGTCTTGCATCTGTTAATGTCGGAATCAGCTTAAGCATATGTCCATGTAACGCTTCCTCGCCCTGTTTATACACGCCGTTGTCATAAATATGAATTGAGCCGTTGATCTTACATACACCGTGTTTCTTTATAAGATAATCACCCATAATATTATGAAGAAATTTGCGGCCCTCAAAAAAATTCCGGGATATGCTCTAGGCCTATATCAGAAAAATCCTTTCTAACCTGATCCATCTGATAATTATTATGATCCTCTGCCGCGGTGCTTTTACAGCTTTTAATGGCGGTCTCGATAGTTCGCTTTTAGGTAGTCCTTGCGATTCAGCTTCTTTTGGTGCTCTGGATCCTTGCTGGAAGTATGGGGAGAGTTAAGAAATGCCTCCGCATGAGCTGCGGGATTGCAGCTGCACCAATAGGCTAATTTATTCATCAGCCCTTGATCGTCTTCGCTCTCGTTGCCGTTTGGCCTGTCTCCATTCCACAAGGCTTTCAGCTTGGAATCCTTTTCAAGTCCGATTTTCAGTTGATCGGCGGGGCCCGTTGTGGATACCATTGGTATACCAGCGGTATCCATAGCGCCCACCGTGGTATTCCTTTGTATATCAGTGTATTCCGTGGTATCCTGCGGCTTGAAATAATAATCCACTGTGGCCTTAGTGATAGCGTTTCTTTCCTCTATGTCCTTGTTTTCGCCGTACCTGTCCCCGGTAATGATAAGATATTGTTTTTTGTTGTATATCTCAATTCCCGGCCATTTTTCGCCCAAAATATTGCAGTCTTGAAGTTTAGACCTGTTCTCTGTCAGTTCGAGATCAGCCTTAACTAAAAACATGAAGCCCTTTTCCGCTTTGGCTTATCTCTGTATAGCTGTCCAGGTCGGTTACTATGTTTTTAGCTTCCGGCACTATGTATCCGGTTTTAGGGTCTACGACATTATCCAGATCAATTCCCACAATTCCATTGTTGTTAAGCTCAAAGCCCACGCCTTTGTATTTTCCGGCTTTTACTGCCTCTGCAGCCTTGCTAAAGCTTGTCCAGGTTTCGGGCTGTCCTGCTTTTTGCCGGGTAGCCTGTAACCGGGTTATAGGGGATTTTAGGCGGCTTTCCCGGCTTGCCCCAGCATACCCATTGATCTAAAGCCTTTAAGCTTTCTGGGATATTATCGAAATGCAATTTTGTCACCGTCTTTTCTGGAAAATTAGGGGCCTAGGCTATGTGTGATTTCTTTCGCTGGTTTTTCCATACAAAAATTCAATGAGGCCAATTATGTCGTCGCGATCCGATGGAGAAAGCGAGCATATTTCTTCTATTAATTCACCATCATCACGCACTTTTTCGGAATATTGATACGGCTCATTATTTGATTCCATAAATTCAATTAATCTTTGATTTGGCTGTTTTCCCACACAGTCGCAGTATTCCAGATATTCGGAAATCTGATAAGGGGCCTTTGTGTTTTCAGTCATGGCAGTATTCCTCACTTGCATAATTTAATAAAGAAACGGCAACACGAAAGCCGTAGATAAATCCCTGGTACTCGTGTTCCAGATTCGTGTTTGCTACTTCGTCCTCTATGTATTCAGAAAATGTTTTTCGTCCTACCGCCGTAATCAGCCGGTTGGTAAGCTTTCGATCGGCCTTATCCACTTGAGGGCGATTGCGATAATCCTGTGACTGCTGAAACCAAATAAATAAATCTTCCAAATTGAAGTTTACCGGTTCCACTTGACGAATAAGGTTTTTATAGTATCCTCAATATGTACTGGTTTTGCACTTGTGACGCTGGCGGGCGCTGCAGGTGCTTTTTCTTTTATCTGGCTCATTGCTTTATTCCTCCTTGGTTTTTAGCCCGCTCCAAGCTTACAGCATAGCTGAGAACGGCTTTAATAAATTGATCGTCGTTTCTATGTAGCGCGTACAACAAGTTTAGGAGGTCACAGTTCTCTTGGTTCATGTCTGTTGTATCCTTTCAAAAATAAGATTCTGGTAAAGTGGAAAACCTTCCCGGTGATAGAGGGCTTACCCTCCAGCATGGCGAGGATTTCTCTCAAATAGTCTTTGCTGCTCATTGATAACGCCCCTTTCGTGAATCTTCCTTTCTGCGCGCTGGCCTTTCAGGTATCCATAGGTAAACGCCTTGCAAATCGCATCACATATTCCTCTGCTGTTATCAGCGATTTCTATGATCTCTGACATTCGCATACAATAGTTAGGATCGATATCAATTTGTTGTATTCGTTCTAATAAGGTTCGTTTCATATGGATATCTCCTTTTTAAGATATCGGACTTTGGGATCCAGCGGGGACTCAATACATTGGATATCTTTTACACTTCCGATCTGGACTACCTCATATTCCTTTCTGCAATTCGTATAGGCAACAATGTCGTCCTTGTTTATGGTGGCCTTGTAAATGTATCTGGAAACAGATAATTTAGCGCGATCACGGAACCACTCCGCGACTCTTTTCTTTAATGTCCATGCGGGTTCATTTTGAATTAAAAATTCGTATTCCGGAGGTAGGGTAGAGGCGCGGTATACCTCCAGAGTGCTTTTTTTATCAATATATTCTCCCGGCAGATCGATAAGGTAATCAGTGGGACGGTATTTTTTAGCCCAGCGCACAAGATTTCTGTTGAAACGGCCTTCAGATGTGACATAAAATTCAAGGAAACATTCGTATTTCTTTTCAGGCGGAATCATTGTCCAGTATTGCCGCAGCTTTTGAGAGAATCGCCAATTCCCCAGAGGCTAAGATGTCTGTATAGATTTCATCATAGGAGAGAGGGGATTCATTTCTTAGCATTAGTTCCGCCTCCTTCGATATGCAGTGCCGATTTCATAGCTTCATGCTGTTCCATGACAAGAAGGGTTAATAATTCCAATCCAGGGAGAAATTCCTTCTTTTCGCTGCCAGGAGAGTGCCTTAACGATTCTGTGATCGCAAGCGTCATGCTGCAAATTTGTTTTTCACGGTTGCATATGCTTTTTAGCCAGCTTTTTGTCCATGTTGATGCACTTCCTCTCTATAAGTGTTTTTTCGATATTCTTCTATGTATCCTCCGGCCAGAAGTCCGTTTAACGCAAGAGAGATGATAAAGATCGCTGTGGTTAGTTCATTCATTTGGATCACCTGCGTTCGCTCTTTCTTCCAGCCATTTTTTCAGCTGATCCACGGGCACAACTATTCTTTTGCCCAGCCTGATCGCCGGAAAGCCTTTGATGTTTGCCAGTTCATAGGCTTTGATTCTGCCAATACCTAACATCTGAGCCATTTCAGGGACGGTAACTGTCAATCTTTCCATGCCGTTCACTCCTTTAACTTAGACTTGCTAAGACAGAAATTTGTTGACAAAATAAGTCTGTCCTTTACCAGTCACTTTTGTTGTTCTGGTAATTCGGACCGAACCGTCAGGATTATTGATAGTTCTTTCTTTTACCTCAAACAGCCCCAGTTCCATAGATTTTTGGGTTGGCATATTAGCACTAGCGCCGGATTTAATTAGATAGCCGTGATCTCTAAGCCATGCAAAAAGTCTTTTTTGACCAATATCCACACCGTTTTGTTTGATGAGCTTCGCCAGATCACCAATTAGAATAGAGGTTTCAGAAGCTTCCACCGCATCCGCAAACAGGGCTTTCGGCTTCATTTCAGCAATTTGGCTGTTCAGGCGGCGGAAACTCTCCAGGGAAGTTCTGACAAAAAGCTTGGTGGCTTCATCAGCGCTTGGGAAATATGTATTGAGGAAAAGATCGTCGTTTGCTACATAGCCGCCGGTTTTGCGGATTGTGGGGAGGACTTCATTGGTTACCCACCTACGGAATGGTTTGGCCTGCGGTTTGTCAGACCGGAGAATCACATTGTATAGGCCCGCTTCGTTGACGATGGTGGTGTTTTGCTGTCTACCGAGTGAATCGGTGAGGTCAGTCTGGCTTACCTCATCTACGTCAAGTCGCTGGGCAGTCATTTTATGATTATTGATTTCCAGTACTTCGCAAACATCTTTCAGAACCCACCAAGGTTCTCCGTTTCTTTCAACAGTTCGAATTTGTTTATCCTGGTATTTGAAAATTTGTAGGTCGTTCATTTTTTATTCCTTTCTTTCTGATAATTGTTTTATTGCGTTTACGCGAGTTTGCTTCAAAAAAATAGTACTACATTCGTTTGGGCTTAGTTCTAAAATTTTTGAAATCATTTGCGCTTGTGCAATAGTAAAGGAACCACCTCCAGCACCTAATTTTCTGTAATAGGTGCTTTGGTCTATACCTAGTTTTTTTCTGCTACTGCTGCGCCAGTCAATCCTAATTCTACGGTTTTTCCTTTTAAGCGGTTCACATCAATCTGCATAATAAATCACCTCTTTTCTTGCGTTTGCGCGAATTTTGTGTTTATATAATACTCGCTTAAATGCGAGTTGTCAACCCTTTTTTCTCATTTTTTGAAAAAATATAACTCTTGTTCTTGCATTTTTTGCGAATATTATGTTTTAATATAAACGACGAGGTGATTATTATGGATATCGGGAGAGAATTAAGACGAGGCGTAAAGAGATTGGGTTATCTGCCGAACAAGTGGCAGATCAACTAAAAGTATCTCCTGCGACAATTTATAGATATGAATCAAGCGATATCGCTAATATGCGTATCGATAAACTAGAGCCGATTGCTAAAGTATTAAAAACAACTCCTGCTTACCTTATGGGTTGGGAAGACAAAAAAGAAAATGGTTTAGATAATGATGATCCAGAAGAATTAATAATACTAAATCGCACAGCGAAAAAAATGACGCCAGAAAAACAAAAAAGAAATTACTCGAAATAGCTAAAATTATGTTTGCGGAGGACTTTAAGAAGAATGAGTAGCGCACCTGATTATTCTACTGCAACTAATAAAGCTTATGAAATTCTATCTAAAGTGGATCCTTTTAACTTGGAAACAGATATCAATAAAATATTGAGTTTATTTCCTAATATTGCAATCCATACCTACACGGAAATCGCTAATAGATTTTTTGAATCTTTTTTATGATTATCTGGGTACTGTTTCTAGTGAGTACGGATATACAATTTATAATCCATATATAGGAAAAGCTGAGATTTTTTATAACGATACCAAGGATTACCGCACAATTAAATTTACATTGGCGCATGAATTAGGGCATATTGTATTGGGACACACTGAAGATAATGACATTTCTCAAAAAAGAAGCTAGTTGTTTTGCTAGAAATTTATTGTGTCCTGTACCGATTATAGATGAATTAGAATTAAAAACTATAAATGATATTATATATATTTTCGATGTTGAGAGCTAATGGCGGCCGTATCGTTCAATTATTTTGAATCGGATAGATATTACATTAGAAAAGATTTAAAAGATACGTTGCGTTTACAAACATATGCCTATATGTGTGGCTATAGCAGTATTGAAGAAATGTATGGCATATCTTATAAGACTGGATAAAACAATGGCCGTAGTGGAGAGGTCAAGTTTATTGACATATAGAAAAGAAGCGGTTACAATAAAAGCGAAAAGGCAGACTACACACGGTTTGCCCCTCATAAGTGTTTGGTTAAGAGATAACCGCCGACTTTCTCAGGGTACGGGCGGTTATTTTTTTTATTGCAAAAACAAGGCTTATAATGCCGATAACGAATGAAGTTGTAAAAATAAGTGTATATTTTTTTTTTCACAATGGCATAAAATAGAGGTAGGCGATATGTGTTCGAGATAGCTATTGACTTTTAGTCCCCCTCGTGGTAACATATTGCTAGTGATCGTATTGTAGTAACCTGCGGGCGTACAATCCATTAGAGCCTCTGCTTTTGCGGGGGCTCTTTTGTTTATCTATCATGAGGTGAATTAATGAAAAAAGCAGGAAAAGCGATTCTATACATATGAGCAACAGATTTCGCATTTAAGAGGGAAAGGCTTGATAATTGATAACGAAGATATTGCCATGACGTATTTAAAACGGTATGGTTATTATGCGCTTATCTCTGGATATAAAAGTATTTTTAAGGCTGAGAAAAATGGTCCATACAAAAATGGAATAAAATTTTCTGATATTTTACGACTGTACCAATTCGATGATGATTTAAGACGAATTTTCTTTAGGTATATATTACAAATTGAAAAACATTTAAAATCTTTATACAGTTATTATTTTTGTGATCTATTTGGCGATAAAATGCAAGATTACCTTGACGTAAATAATTATAATTATGATCGGTATCAAAAAGATGTTAATGATTTTGTTAATATAATTTCCAAAAAGACTAAAGAAATGTGAGGATTATACTTATATTTCTTATAACGTGAAGACATATCATTCAGTTCCATTATGGGTTTTAATTCACTCGTTTACATTTGGTAATATATCAAAAATGTATTCTTTTTCTCAGCAAAAACTTCAGAGTAAAATTGCTTCAAATTTTGACGGAGTTATGGGCTTTCAGCTAAATACGTTGATTCGTGTATTATCTTATTTCAGGAATGTATGTGCACATAACGAAAGACTATACAATTATAAAACAACAAACGTTATTAAAGATATGCCCGTACACAATCTATTAGGTATTCCGAAAGTTGGACAGGAATACAAATACGGAAAAGAGATCTGTTTTCTGTTGTAATTTGTTTTAAGTATTTGTTGGAACCACATGAATTAGATTTATTTATTGATATTCTATTAGAATTATTTCGTACCTATGAACTCTCTTATGATAAAATGTATTTTGATTTTTCAGATGTTTTGAGAGAGATGGGATTTTATCCAGGTTGGGAAGAAATTGGCAGAATACCTAATCATCCGAAAACCCGCCAAATTTAAATTAAAAGACGATTCAAAAATATTTTAGGAGGGGGCGAGCTAGAATGAAGAGCAACTTGTAAGGATTTTTTACAAGTTCAAAAAGAAGGTCCCTGCACAGTACAAAAGAAATACAGATTTCTATTTGTCCAGCAAACTTTGGGCTGCTCGACCCGGTTAAAATAAAAAATCCCCCACCGGTTGCAGCCGATGGGGGCGGTACTGAACACCGATCCTTTTGTATTTGGCGGCCGAAAATTCGGCTGTCAATTTGGCGGCGGAAAATTCCGCTGTGAGTTTTAGCCATGTAGGGCGAAAAAGGCAACAAAAAAGCCGGAGGGTATTTCCTACCTTCCGGCTAATAAAAACTTATATGCAGTCAACCAGCCCCTTGCTTCAAGAGCCTCAAGACGTTTTTCCAACTGCTCAACTTTTCTTTCAAGTTCCCATTGCTTTTCATGAGCCAGCTTGTAGCCATCGAATAGGGAATCAATGCGCTTGGAGACATCGTTTTCGATGAGGATTTTTTACACCTCTAATTTCTTCCTTGATGTTTTCATTAAGTCTTTTTCTAAGCCGTCCATACCTGCGATAATAGCTTGCAACATTTCTTTGGTTTCAACGTCCATTTATATACCCCCTTTGTGGTTATGATTATACCACGTGAGAGGGCGGGGGACAAGATGTAAAAATAAGGTGGTGATCTCATGACAAAAAGAAACGCTCAAGGTGCAGGCTCTATTCGAGAAAGAAAAGACGGGCTTTGGGAAGCTCGGTACACCGTGGGTCGGAATCCTGCGACTGGGAAACAAGTAAGGGAAAAGCGTTTATGGCAAAAACCCAGCAGGAAGTGAGAAAGAAGCTCACCGCAATAACTTCCGATCTGGATAATGGAGTATTTACAGAGCCGTCAAAGCTTACCTTTGGCAATTGGTTAAAAATATGGTTAGATGAATACTGTGTCTCCATAAAACCCAGGACAAAATCACTTTATGAAAATTGTATTGAATACAGGATCAAGCCGTTTCTAGGCTCTGTGAAGCTTCAAAAATTAAAACCTGCCATGATACAAAAAGTTTTATAATGATGCCTTAAACGGCAAGCAGGACAACAAAAAGGCTATATCCCCCAAAACAGTAAAGAATCTGCATGGAATTGTCCACAAGGCTTTGCAGCAGGCAGTTGAGATAGGATACATCAAATTGAATCCCGCTGCTGTTTGCGTATTGCCTAAGGTGCAGAAAGCAAAGATCAACCCGATGGACGAACAGCAAACAAAGCTGTTTATCAAAGCGATAGCAAATGAACCTCTGCGCCGGCTGTTCCTGGTAGCGCTGTTTACTGGAATGAGGGAGGGGGAAGTCATTGGCCTCACATGGGATAATGTTGATCTGAAAAAATGGGACAATCTACATTACACAGCAGCTGCAGCGGCATGATGGGGAATACAAATTGATGCCGCCGAAAAACAGCAAGTCCAGGTTGATTGTACCCGCTCCGTATATCATGGATATATTACAGGAAGAACAGACAGCACAAAAAAAAACAGGATTAAAGGCCGGGCCTTTATGGGAAAAAATAAAAAGGGGTTTGTTTTTACCAATGCTATTGGCGGCCATTATAGCCAGCAATATGTCCATAAGAAGTTTAAGAACGTGGTTCAGTCTATTGAAATGCCAAGCCTTAGGTTCCACGATCTGCGGCACACTTATGCCGTGGCAGCTATTAGGGCGGGGGACGATATAAAAAAACCGTATCTGAAAATCTCGGCCATGCGTCTGTGGCTTTTACCTTGGATATTTATGGTCATGTTACCGATGAGATGAAGCAAAGCAGCGCAGAGAGAATGCAAGCTTATATAGATAGACTGCAAGCATAAAAATGGGGTGTTTTTTACCCCCTCAAATTACCCCTTACAGAAAAATATAAGCCATGTTAAGACGTAT
>VOFI01001688.1_pt1 | contig 28941 bp, 49 predicted proteins | sample 5384131 | NCBI WGS metagenome assembly VOFI01 (sample SAMN12384728, study PRJNA508395) | human gut metagenome | isolation source: healthy gut H | host: Homo sapiens
ATGCGTGAGAGGCATGTGTCCCTAACCGTTAGACGAACCCACCGGAGTTTGATAGATTTAAAAAAGAGCCAAGTCTTTAAAACTTAGCTCTTTTTATTATATTGATTTTTGCGGAAGCTGGGGGATTCGAACCCCGGTACCCGGTTACGAGTACGTCAGTTTAGCAAACTGGTGGTTTCAGCCACTCACCCAAACTTCCTTGAACCCGCATTCTCTCTCAAATGCGGTGCAAATATAGGGGGGAACTTTTGGACTACGCAAATCTTTTAGCAAGATTTTTTTTACCTGTTTTGTGAAATGAGATAACCTGCTATGTTTCAAATGTTAAACGGAAGAATTTTTTCGAAAGCTTTTAATTTTTATCGATGGAATGGGAACTTGAAACATATTGACGCTATCCGCTTATTATAGTGACGGTATCTTCATGGGATAGGGTAAACATCCGGATGGGATAGTGACGGTATATTTAACCTGGGAAAAGGACATAAAAAAAGGCTATCTATCCCAGACAGCCAATCTTTGTTAACCTTAAATCTAATACTATATGGAAAAACACAGTACAAATATACGGACTTCTGTCAACTTTGCCAAAATAAAACAAGAAAAAAGAGATGTTTTATAACATTGATTAAATATTTGATTCTTCAATTCTATTTTTATTAAGACTTTCAGCGTTTTGAACACTATATTCCCAATATTTATCACATAATTTCAGATAACTGGTCTCGGCACTTTTGCCTCCTAAAGAAATAGCGTACATCTTTGTCTGTTTTGCTTTTGCGTGTTCGATGGTCGGGATAGTAGTTGATCGACAGGACGCATCTCAAAGTCCGATACGGTGATAATGTCCCGCTTCCATATATCCTTCTTCGCTGATCTTTCGCAAAGCATGTGTGATGACGAAGGTTCCATATCGTCCGCTGGGAGAAAGAAGACTTGCAGCTTCAGAAAAAGTCATGTATGGGGACCAGAATCTGTTTTCCCTGAAACCGGTGCAGGAAAAAAGGAAAAGAAACCCCGAAAACGGGGACCGGAGCAGGAAAGTCTGTTTTAGCCATTAAATTTCACCCTGTCAAGGAAAAATCCTTGACAGGGTTTTTGCGTTTATAGTACAATAACTCCCGGTGATATTCATGCAAGATGATGGATTTGAGAAACGGATCCGGTTCGGCCAGCTCTTTGCCATTTATGGCGGGCTGCTGACGGAGAAACAGCAGAACATCATGGAACAGTATTTCTACGATGACCTTTCACTGGGGGAAATCGCGGAGAACACCCAAACCAGCCGCCAGGCGGTCTATGATCTGTTGCGCAGGGTGGAACAGACCCTGGAAAAATACGAAGACAAACTCCACCTGCTGCACCAGGAACAGGAAAGACAGTTCAAGCTGAGGGGAGCCGTCAAGCTCCTGGAGGCCTGTCGTACCAGTGACAGTACCGATCCCCGCCTGGGGAAGGTGGAAGAGATCCTGAGAAGCATCATAGACGAAAGCAGGTAATTATGGCTTTTGAAATCCTAACTGACAAACTGACGGCCGCCATCCAGAAACTGCGGGGCCAGAAGACCGTATCCGAGCAGGACCTGAAAGAAACCCTGCGGGAAGTGCGGCTGGCACTGCTGGAAGCGGATGTGAACTTCAAGGTCGTCAAGGAATTTACTGCAAAGATCAAGGAGCGGGCCATGGGCCAGCAAGTGGACCCAACCTGACTCCCGGCCAATATATCGTGAAGATCGTCCATGAAGAACTGATTGAACTTCTGGGCGGGACCCAAAGCAAACTGAACACGGCAGCCAATCCTCCCACGGTGATCATGCTGGTGGGGCTGCAGGGCGCCGGTAAGACCGCCACGGTGGGCAAGCTGGCCAACTACCTGCGGAAGCACGGCAAGAAGCCACTGATGGTGGCAGAGGGGATGTGTACCGTCCTGCGGCCATTACCCAGCTGGAAGTCATCGGCAGACAGCTGGACATGCCGGTGTTCACCATGGGGGATCAGGTTTCTCCTGTGGAAATCGCGAAAGAGTCTCTGAAACGGGCCAATGCCCTGCTGTGTGACACGGTGCTCATCGATACCGCCGGCCGCCTGCATGTGGACGAGACGCTGATGAACGAATTGAAAGAGATGAAAGCAGCGGTCCATCCGGACGAAATCCCTGCTGGTGGTGGATGCCATGACCGGTCAGGATGCCGTTACGGTAGCCGATTCCTTCAACAAAGCCCTGGGCATTACAGGACTGGTGGTCACGAAACTGGATGGCGACGCCCGTGGCGGGTGCCGTACTCAGTGTGAAGGCCGTCACCGATTGCCCGGTGAAATTCGTGGGGATGGGCGAAAAACTGGATGCCCTGCAGCCTTTTTTATCCGGACCGGATGGCTTCCCGGATCCTGGTATGGGGATGTGCTTTCCCTGATCGAAAAAAGCACAGGAAGCCATCGATATGGATTCTGCCAGAAAAATGGCGGAGTCCATGAAAAAGAATGAATTCACCCTGGATATGTTCCTGGATCAGATGAAACAGGTCAAAAAAACTGGGGTCCCTGGAATCCATTCTCAGCATGATCCCCGGCATGGGAAAATTTGCCAAACAGCTGGAAGGGTGGATCTGGACGGTAAGGAAGTCCGCCGTCTGGAAGCCATCATCTACTCCATGACCCCCCAGGAGCGTCAGAATCCCCGGATCATCAACGGATCCCGGCGGAAACGGATTGCAGCCGGCTGTGGTCAGCGGGTGCAGGATGTGAACCGGCTGCTGAAGCAGTTCGAAGAGAGCAAGAAACTCATGAAGACCATGCAGGGTATGAACAAGTATGCACGGAAGGGCAGATTCAAACTGCCTTTCATGCAATAAATCATTCCATTTGAAGGAGGTGAATGTTGTGGCAGTTAAAATCCGTCTGAAACGTATGGGTGCCAAAAAAGAGCCCTTTCTATCGTATCGTTGTTGCTGACGAACGCGCTCCGCGTGACGGCCGTTTCATCGAAACCGTAGGGACCTACGATTCTACCGTTGACCCCGCTGTGGTTACCATCGATGAAGAAAAAGCTCTGTCCTGGATGAAGAAGGGGGCACAACCGACTGATACGGTTCGCTCCATGTTCAGCAAGCAGGGCCTGATGGCTAAACTGGCTGGCGAAAAGGCAGAAAAATAAGGAGGACGACTATGAAAAGAGATAGTTGAAGTGATTGCTAAGGCTATCGTGAATAATCCCTCCGAGGTACAGGTGGAGGAAGAGAAAAACGGTTCTTCCGTGATTCTCAAACTCCACGTGGCACCTGAAGATATGGGTAAAGTGATCGGCAAACAAGGCCGCATTGCCAAGGCCATCCGTCTGGTGATGAAAGCAGCTGCTACCCGCGAAAATGTAAAAGTCATCGTAGATATCGATTAAAGGTGGTTACCATGGATAAAAAATGATCGTTCGGGTGCCTGTAGTCATCAAGGCCAAGGTCACTGATGACCTGAAAGCCAAGATCATTGCAGATATGAAACGGCAAGTCCAGGCTGCTGAACTGGATTTTGAACAATTCCAGTTCAATGCCAAACGGGCTCTGAATGAACAGGCCGCTGCAGGGCCTGACGCAACTCGGGGCTCTCCAGGAGCAGATCGAGTACGAAAAAAGCGCAGCGCGGCCGTGCGCTCCAGGAGTTGAAAGACAAACTGGAACGGGCTGAGAACCTGGAAATTGGCAGTGAAGTCGGTCATGGTACACTGGAACGTTCTGTAGAGATTACCGTCGGCAGCGACCTGGAATCTCTCATGGGTGCCGAAATCGTCGTAGAGGACGGCAAAGTGATTGGTTTCAGAACGTAAGCCTATGGAACAGCATATCGTGATTGGCAAAATTGTCGCCCCGCATGGCGTGCGGGGCGAATTTTCGCATCATGCCGCAAACGGACCATCCGAGCGGTACGCCAAACTGAAGAAAATCACCCTGGACAACGGCCGGGAATTCACGGTTGTGAGCCTGCGCCAGCATAAGAACGTATACCTGATGAAGGTGGAGGGCATCGATACCATGAATGATGCGGAAAACCCTCCGGGGCCGGACCATCGTCCTGCGTCCTGAAGAATTGCCCCCTCTGCCCGAAGGCCAGTTCTATGTCCGGGATATCCTGGGTTTTGCCGCTATCACACCGGAGGGGGAACCCATCGGGAACCTGAAGGATGTACAGCCCCGGATCTACGGATGTATTCGTCATTGCCCCTGCCGGAGGGAGAAGACATCCTGGTGGCGGCCATCGCAGACAACATCCGGAAGATCGACTGGGAAAAAGAAAGAAATCGTCGTTGTGCTGCCGGAGTGGATTTGAGCCATGAAATTTGTGTTTATCACCTTATTTCCGGAAATGATCCAGAATGCCTGCAGCGTGAAGCATCCTGGGCCGGGCTGCCCAGGAGGGGCTGATCAGCGTCCAGTGCGTCAATCCCCGGGATTACGCCACGGACCGGCAACCGCAGTGTGGATGATACCACCTGTGGCATGGTGCATGGTCCCCAGACCCTGCCTGGCTGCCCTGGATCGGGCCCGGAACTGGCTCCCGGGGCACTGGTGGCTGCCATGACCCCCGTGGGGAACAGCTGCAGCAGGAACGGATCTGCGGACTGGCCAAAAGTGGCCGGGACCCTGATCTTCCTGTGCGGCCATTACGAAGGTTTCGATGAACGGATCCTGATGGAGGCTGATCTCCGGCTTTCCATCGGTGATTTCGTGCTCACAGGGGGGGAGCTGCCGGCTCTGTGCGTTATGGACGCCGTTGCCCGATTCATCCCCGGTGTACTGGGCAAACAGGTCAGTGCAGAGGAAGATTCGTTCCACCACAGCCTGCTGGAATATCCTCAGTATACCCGTCCTGTAGAGTATCAGGGCAAAACCGTACCGGAGATCCTGCTCTCCGGAGACCACGCAAAAATCGACCAGTGGCGGCGGAAGGAAGCCCTGCGGGCAACCTTCCACCATCGCCCGGAGCTGCTGCGGCAGATGCAGTGGCAGAAGGGGGGATGGCAGGCTGTTCCTGGCCATGAAAGAAGAAGAAAAAGAGAACTCCCCGGGCAGAAAAAGAAGTAAGGGGAAAATCCCCGGCTTTTTGGTTGCACTGGGAACCGGCTGTATGGTATAATACAGCGTATGCATTAACGGGCGGTCCGCTGTTAGCACGTGGCTAGACATGAACGTCTTGGATTCTGAGGAGGAAATTATAAATGAACGTAATTGAAGCAATTGAAAAGGAACAGCTGCGTTCCGACATTCCTGAATTCCGTCCTGGCGATACCCTGAAGGTTTATGTAAAGGTTGTCGAAGGTTCTCGTGAACGTGTTCAGATGTTTGAAGGCGTTTGCATTGCACGGAGTGGTGCTGGTGTACGGGAAATGTTCACCGTTCGCCGTGTTGCTTCCGGTGTTGGCGTAGAACGGATGTTCCCTGTACATTCCCCACGTCTGGAAAAGATCGTTGTATCTCACAGAGGTGTAGTGCGCAGAGCCAAACTGTACTATCTGCGTAAACTGACCGGTAAAGCTGCTCGTATCAAAGAACGCCGCTAATCCGGACGAATCAGGCAGTTGCTCCGGCAACTGCCTTTTCCTGTGAAGGAGAGAACTATGAGCGAAAACAAGAAGTCGGATTCCTGGCAGGATACCGTCAGTGACTGGCTGATTTCCATCATCGTGGCCGTAGTCCTGGCTTTCGGGATCCGGACTTTCCTGGTGGAACCCCTATATGGTGTCCGGGCCTTCCATGATGAACACCCTGCAGGACCAGGGAGCGGCTGCTGGTGAACAAGCTGGTGTACTATACCCGCCAGCCCAGAAGGGGCGAGATCATCGTCTTCAAGTATCCCAGCGACACCCGGCGTGACTTCATCAAACGGGTCATCGCTGTGGGCGGGGACACCATCGAGATCAGGGACGGGAAGACCCTGGTGAACGGGGAAGCCATCGATGAAAGCTACATCCGGGAACCCTTCCACACCAACCTTCCCAAAATGACGGTGCCCCAGGGACACATCTTCGTCATGGGCGATAACCGGAACAATTCGGAAGACAGCCGCTTCCAGGATGTGGGCTTCGTAGACCTGAGCCTGGTCAAGGGCAAAAGCCAGTGTCATCTTCTGGCCTCTGGGTCAGATGCGTTCACTGCCGTAATTTTACATGGGGCTGTTGCTGCGGCGGCAGCCCTATTTTTATATAAGAAAGGGGAGCTGCCCCTTTTGCTGCACCAAATTGCAGAAAATGGATGGATTTTTTTGCGCCATTCGCATCCCTGTTGTTTTCATGATATAATGGGACCCATGCGAGTCAGGCGGCCATGCCGCTGTCTATAGAGAAAGGACATGTAAGAATGGAGAATACCTTCGGAGAAAAGAAACTGCACATCCAGTGGTTCCCAGGCCATATGACCAAGGCCAGGCGGATGATGGAAGCCAACCTGAAACTGGTGGATGTGGTGGTGGAACTGCTGGATGCCCGGATTCCCCGGTCCAGTGCCAACCCCATGTTGCAACAGCTGATTGGCAGCAAGCAGAAAATCGTGGTGCTGAACAAGACGGATATGGCGGACCCGGATCAGACCCGGGCCTGGCTGACCTGGCTGAAGAAAAAGAACTTTACCGCACTGGAAGTGGACTGCCAGAAGGGAAGAGGTGTCAAGGCTCTGGTAACAGCCATCCAGAAGGCCGGGGAACCTACCCTGGAAAAATGGCGGAAGAAAGGCGTGCGCAACCGTTCCATCCGGGTCATGATCGTGGGCATCCCCAATGTGGGCAAATCCACCCTGATCAACCGGCTGCTGGGCCGGAACAAGACCGTGACCCAGAACAAACCCGGCGTGACACGGGGACCTCAGTGGGTGATTCTGGGCAAGGGACTGGAACTGTTGGATACGCCGGGAGTTTTGTGGCCCAAGTTCGACAATCCGGAAACGGGGTTCTGCCTGGCTGTGACCGGAGCCATCCGGGAAGAGGTGTTCGATCAGGAAATCGCTGTGCACATCCTGGTGCAGCGGCTGATGAAACGGTATCCCCAGGAACTGTGTGCCAATTATAAGATTGAATTGACAACGGAAGATACGGTGGAGACTGTGGAGGAAAAAATCGCCTTGTCCCGGGGCTGGTTGCAGGCTGGCGGCGTGGCTGACAAGAACAAGACCATCCAGATGGTGCTGCGGGATTTCAAGAGTGGAAAGCTGGGGAGCCTTTACCCTGGAAACAGCGCCTAAAACAGGAGGAGAGCAGTAATGGACGAGAAGAAGAAGGTCAGCTACATCAAAGAGCGGCTGGCCCAGGGCCCTACCGCTGCGGAACTGGCCCTGTGGTCCGAAGACCCTCGGATGGGGGTGCAGCACCTCCTGGCTTCCTATGAAAAAAAGCAGATCAAAAAGAGAAAGGAACAGCAGCGGCTGCAGCAGCTCCAGTCCATGGAACAGCAGTACTGGGACAGGGGATTGGAATATGTGGCCGGCTGTGATGAAGCAGGACGGGGTCCGCTGGCGGGTCCCCTGGTGACAGCGGCGGTGATCCTGCCCCATACCATCTGGCTTCCGGGACTGAATGATTCAAAAAAGTAAGTGCCAAACGTCGGGAGGAACTGTATGGGGAGATCCTGGACCAGGCGGTGGCTGTTACCGTGAGTATCCTGGGACCCAGAGAAATCGATACCCTGAACATCTACCAGGCGGCCAAACAGGCCATGATGCTGTGCCTGACCCATATGAAGGTGCGGCCCCTGGCGGCCATTACTGATGCCATGCCAATGAACCTTCCGGATCTGCCGGTGGAGGATGTGGTCAGGGGGGACAGCAGGAGTGCAGCGGTGGCAGCGGCTTCCATCATCGCCAAGGTCACCCGGGACCGGATCATGGAACAGCTGGATCAGGAGTATCCTCAGTACGGATTTGCCACCCACAAGGGATATGGTACTGCCAAACACATGCATGCGGTGCTGGACTGCGGGCCCACGCCCTGGCACCGGAGAAGCTACGAGCCCTTGAAGAGCATGGGCGATACCGGGGAAGCCATTAGCGAGAATCGGCTGCTGCAATTGAAATAAGGGAGGGATTCCGGATGGTCCATGCACGACGGAAATTCGGCAACTGGGGCGAAGATGCCGCAGTGCAGTACCTGGAAAGGAGTGGCTATGAGATCCTGGAACGGAACTTCAGCTGTCCTTGGGGCGAAATTGACATCATCGCCCGGCAGCGGGGTATCCTGGCCTTTGTGGAGGTAAAGAGCCGCCACACGCTGACCTACGGACGGCCGGCGGAGGCGGTGACCCGTGCCAAACAGGGGCGGTTGCGCAAATCCGCCTACCTGTACCTGAAGACCCATCAGGTGCACCGGTTCCGGTACCAGTTCGATATCATCGAAGTCCTGGATTTATATGGACAGATTTCTCTGAATCATTTGAAGAATTGTTTTTAATAGAAAGACAGAACCGTTTGACGGGACTGTCCAGACCAACCCAGATTACCAGAAGGAGCTGATCCCATGTATGCACGCACTTGGGGAGAGACTACCCGGGGCATCAATGGAGAAATGGTTACGGTGGAAGTGGATGTGACCAATGGCATGCCGGCCTTTGAGATGGTGGGCCTGCCGGATGTGGCCGTGAAGGAGGCCCGGGAACGGGTGAAGGCGGCCATCAAGAATTCAGGGTTCCACTTTCCGGATACCCACATCACGGTGAACCTGGCTCCGGCGGACCTTAAAAAGGATGGAGCCGGGCTGGATCTGCCCATTGCCCTGGGAGTGCTGGCAGCCAAACAGTATGTGAAGCTGCCGGAACCCATGCCGGTGTTCGCCGGAGAACTGGCCCTGGACGGCACCCTGCGCCCGGTGAACGGCATCCTGCCCATGATCCTCCGGGCCCGGGAAGAAGGCTTGCCCGCTATTTTCATTCCGGCGGGGAACGCCACCGAAGGGGAACTGGTGGAGGGCATCGAAGTCTTTACGGTGAGCTGCCTGGGAGAGATCATCGACCATTTCGAAGGGACGCATCCGTTGCAGCCCCTGGCCAAAAGGTCCTGGACCTGGAAAGCCCGCCGGAGGACCTGGTGGATTTTGCCGATGTGCAGGGGCAGCGGGTGGCCAAACGAGCGCTGGAAATCGCAGCTGCCGGCGGTCATAACGTGCTCATGGTGGGTGCTCCCGGTGCGGGTAAGACCATGCTGGCCCGGCGGTTGCCCAGCATCCTGCCTCCCATGACGGAGGAGGAGGCTCTGGAGGTAACCAAGATCTACAGTATTTCCGGACTGCTGAAAAGCCGCCATGGCATTATGGTGGAGCGCCCCTTCCGGAGCCCTCACCATACGGTTTCCCCAGAGTGCCCTCATCGGTGGCGGCAGCATCCCCCGGCCGGGAGAGGTGACCCTCAGCCATCACGGGGTCCTGTTTCTGGATGAATTGCCGGAATTCTCCCGCAGTGCCCTGGAAGTACTGCGTCAGCCCCTGGAAGACGGGATGGTGACCATCAGCCGGGTCCAGGCATCCCTGACCTATCCGGCCCGATTTATTCTGGTGGCAGCCCAGAATCCCTGTCCCTGTGGCTTCTGGGGAGGAGGACTCCATCCACCAGTGTACCTGCAGGCCCGGAGACATTGCCCGGTATCGAAAAAATCTCCGGTCCTCTGCTGGATCGGATCGACATCCAGATCCACGTGCCCCGTCTTCAGTACCAGGAGATGAAAAGTACCCGGAAGGAGGAGAGTTCGGCGGCCATCCGGCAACGGGTGGTGGCGGCCCGAAAGCTCCAGCGGGACCGGCTGAAGGGAACCCATCTGTTCTGCAATGCCAGCATGGGACGCCGGGAAGTGAAAGCCTTCTGCCCCATGACCCGGGAAGCGGAATGCCTGCTGGAAAAATATTTCATCAGCCTGGGCCTCAGTGCCCGCAGCCATGACCGGATCATCAAGGTGGCCCGACCATTGCCGATCTGGGAGGAAGCCGGGAAATCACGGCTCTCCACCTGGGAGAGGCCATCCAGCTGCGGACCAGCATCCAGGGCTGAGGGAGGTGTACCATGGTGATCCACGCTGTTTATGGCGTTTTCTGTTTTCTCATCGGATGCTGCATGGGCAGTTTTCTGGGCCTGTGTGCCGTGCGGCTCCAGAGGGAGGAAAGTCTCTGGAGCCCCAGGTCTCACTGCGACCATTGTGGTCACAGGCTGGAGGCGCGGGAACTGGTGCCCCCTGGCCGGATATTTCCTGAATGATGGACGCTGCCGGTACTGCGGGGCCCTGATCCCGTCTCGGTATTTCTGGCAGGAAATCATCACCGGCCTGCTGTTCCTCCTGGTTGGATTCCAGACGGGTCCGGGTCTGCTGCTCCTGGTACGCTGGGGCATCCTGGCCCTGCTGCTCCTGCTTTCCTTCCTGGACATGGCGGAACTGCAGCTGTATGAGGGCCTGTTCTATCCCCTGGGGCTGCTGTTCCTGGCCTACCGGTTCCTGGCCGGGTCTTCCCTCAGCCTGGGAATCATGGGGCCCTGGTACTGGGCGGAGGCATGGAGCTGCTGCGCCGCTGGAAACCCCATGGACTGGGCGCCGGAGACCCGAAACTGGTGGGACTGCTGGGCTTCTGGCTGGGGACCCTGCGGGGCGGGGAGAGTCTGCTCTGGGCCGTGGCCGGTGCCTTCCTGTTTGTCCTGTGGAGGGTATTCCAGGCTCCCAGAGCCGGACGGATGCAGGCCTGGCATGCACCCATTCCCTTTGGCCCTTTTTTTGCGGGGCTGCCTTCCTGCTGGATTGTCAGCGGTGGGGGGCTTCCCTTCGGGCTGGATCCTGCCGGTGGCCTGCCTCTGCTGCTAGGGACCCTGGAATACTCTTTCGGACAGGGGAGCAGAGACGGTGAAGGTCCGGTTCCAACGATTGCTGCGGCGGTTGAAACCGTGGCCCTCTGCAATGCTCAGTGTCGTATTGGGGGAGAAGAAGCTGGTACTGCTCCAGGGAGAACGACGGGGCAGCCAGTGGGAAGCCCAGCGGTATCTTGAAATGGTCTGGCCGGATCGGTTGCGGGCATTTCTGGAGCATGGCCAGGCGGACCCAGTGGCCCAGTGGCTGCAGGCGGTCTGCGCCAAACGAGGCTTTACGGCCAGACAGGTGAACCTGTCCCTGGCACCGGAGTGGACGGAACTGCGGGAATTGTCCCTTTCCGGTCTTTCCTGGAAAGAACAGCAGGAGGAAGCTTCCTGGGAAATCCTTCAGCAGGTGTCCTACCCTGCGGGCAGCTTCTCTCTGGTGCTGCAGCCCCATCCGGATCAGCCCGGACAGGTCCTGGCGGAACTTCTGCTGGATCGGCGGAGAAAATTCCTGGATCAGCTGGCCGGAACATTGGCATGGAAGATCCTGCGGGTGGAGCCCCTGGCCCAGAGCTGGAACCGTTTGTTCCCAAAAGGGGCCCTGACCTTGCTGCTGCTGCGGCAGGAGACGGAAATCTCCTATGGCTGGTATAAGAAGGGGATTCTCCTGGCCACCGGATTGTTCCCACCGGAGGAAATCCCTGAGGTGGAGACGCTGCCGGAGCAGGTTTATCTAGGAGGCGGAACATCGGAAGAGCTGGCAGCCTGGAAAGCGGTCCTGAGCAGGAATGGGGCTGCCCGGTACAGCCGGTGGAAACGGCCCCTGGTTCCGGTGGGCACCCTGTTACGAGGAACGGGAGCGCCGACCCTGGACAGGCAGTCTGTACGGGGCTCTGGGCGGTCTGTTGCCGGATGCCGGTGAACCGGGCTTCCACTTTTCTCTTCAGGCTGGGCCGGACTGGCAGAGGAAGGATTGGCTGCCCCTCCTGGCCAAAGCGAACCTCTGCCCTTCTCTCTGCTGCCTGCTGGTCATTGGGGCCGGTCTGCAGTTTTACTGGAGCGGACGGAAAAAGTACCAGGAGAAACGGCTGCAGGAGGCCGCCGGGTGGGAAATCCTCTGGCAGGAGGCCCGGGCTCGTCAGAAAGTGAAGAAACAACAGCAGGAACGGTTGCAGCAGCTGGAACAGAAGCAGCTGTCCTGGACTTCTTTTTTGACCCTTTTGGGCAATACCCTGCCGGCGGACTGCCAGGTGACCCGGCTGCAGCAGGAGAAGGGAAAGGAACATCCCGGGTTTTCTCTGGAAGGCCGCAGTCTGAGCCGGCAGGCGGTACTGCAGTTCACCAAACGGCTCCAGAAGCAGCCCGGCATCAGTGGCATCCGACTGGAGCGGCTGGAAGAACAGCCGGAGGAGAATCCTTCCGTGCAGTTTGCGCTCCATGGCTGGTGGAAAGCAGGTGACCATGAAAGTTGAAAGCAACATGGTGCAGATGAAATGGCTCCGGGGACAGGGTCTGTGGCTGGGGATCCTGCTGCTGGATCTGGGGATCCTGCTGCAGGGAGTGCAGCCTCTTTGGCATAGCGCTCTGGTCCGGCAGGAACAGTCCCGGCAGCTGGAAGCAAGGGTGGATCAGCTGCAGCATGGTTCGCAACCCATTGGGATTGGGAAGCGGTAGAGGAAGAAAAAAGAAAGCTGGCAGAGAATGCCAGGAAACTGGAGCAGCCCCGGCCCCCTGGAAGAACTGGAACGGACAGCAGATTGCCAGGTACAGCTGGTGATCCCTCCAGGGAAAAAAAACAGGAGAGGGAAAGAATGGCTGGAACATTGGAAGGAACTATTTCCAGCTGCTTACGCCAGTGGGAACAGGCCCATCCAGGATGCTGGACAGGATGGCTCCGGCCGAAAAATCCGCAGAAACCCCAATTGTTAGACCAAAAATCTAACAATTGGGGGTTAGTTTTTTTATGGCAAAACACAGCTATGAATTTAAGAAAAAAATAGTACTGGAATACTTGAACAGTGACAAAGGGTGTATTTCTATTTCACGTAAATATGGGATGGCAAGTAGCAGCCAGCTGCTAAAGTGGGCTGCTGCTTACAAGGCATTTGGAGATAATGGTCTGAAGAGATCTCGCTCTCAAAAAATATACTCTTTCAAAGAAAAACTTTCTGTGGTAGAGTCTTACTTAACAAATGAAATCTCATATCAGGAATTGGCAATTCGTGTAGGAATCAACAATCCGTCATTGATTTCCAGATGGGTCAATGAATTTAAAATTGCGGGGCCGGATGCGTTACGGTCACATAAAAAGGTAGGAAAAAGACTTTGAGCCAATCAAAAACCAAAAAACAGATACCCAGGTTCAACAACCGATGGTCAACATCAGTGTGGAACATGTCCAGGAGTTAGAGAATGAAAACCTTAAACTCCGAATAGAGAATGCTTTTTTAAAAGAACTGAGGAGACTGCGTTTAGAGGACGAAGCAAAAATGAGAGAGTTGCGAAAATCATCTCCAGTCTCCGAGGATCATTCAAGTTGAAAGACATTCTCTCCTATACGCAAATGCCCAAAAGCAACCTATATGTACTGGCAGAAACGGTTTGACCGCGAGTACTATGAAGCAGATTCACAGGACATTTGACTGCCATATTTTGCACAAGCTTTTATCTGGATCCTTTCTCTTTGGAGCTTTTCATTCAGTTCACCGAGGTGCTGAGCCAATCAGGCGCATCAGCGAGGCTTCGTTCGGGAATACCCAATGACACCGGAACGCCGCTTGAGCTCTCTGTTTATGCGCTCAATATGCCAGTTGGAGGTCGGGAAGAACCGTCTCATCCCTATTGGCAGCAGCAATACAGTCATCGTATCTTCGAACCCATCCTCCAGACATTTCATCGCCCTCTGCAACGTCACCATACGACTCAAGGATATCGTCCCGCTTCTGAATGGCCTCTTTCAAGGTTTTGCCTGAAAGAGAGCATTCAGCTCGGCTCGAAGTCCGGCCTGGTACTTTTAGGTGCCAAATCCACGATATTCTTGGAAAAATGGAACTGGCAGCGCTGCCATGGAGCCTTCAGGGAATTGCATTTGCAATGCAGTCTTGATATTGGTGTCATCGATTCCGGCGTAGGCGGCTTGACCGTCCTTAAATGGCTCCAGGCCAAAATGCCCCACGAAACTTCATCTTCATCGGTGACACTGCCCGTACGCCCTACGGCAACCGCAGCCGGAAGAAATCACCCGCTTTGTAGCCGATATGACAGCCTGGCTCAACAAGCGGAACATCAAGCAGCTGGTGGTGGCCTGCAACACCATTACGGTGCTGGGGACGGATACGATCAGGGGCAGTTATCCCTTCGACGTGATCGGGATGGCCAAAGGTTCCCGCATGGTGCCTCTGGTCACGAAGAACAACCGGGTTGGTTTCTTTGCCACGGACTTCACCGTTTCTACCGGAGCCCACAAACGGGAAATCCAGAAACTGTGCCCCCGGATCCAGGTATTCGGCCAGGGATGTCCCAAATTCGTACCGCTGATCGAAGGAGAACGATTGGCAGCCCGGAACTGAAAGCAGCCATCCATGAATATGCAGAAAAGCTGAAGGCCCACCATGTGGATACGGTGCTGCTCTCCTGTACCCACTATCCTTTCGTGCGGAAAGAGATCGAAGACGAATTCGGTCCCTCTGTAACGGTACTGGATCCGGCGGAACGGACGGCCCAGGACGCCCTGGAATCCCCTCCAAAAACGGCATCTGGCCCTGACCACCGGCATCGGCCGGGCCGAAGTGTGCTTCACCGCTGACCTGGAACGGGGCAAACGGCTGGCGGCCCGGATGCTGGATATGCAGAAATGCGATTTCCGGCTGATCGATTTGAAGAAGGCCCCCGGACTTCCCGGCGACATCTCCCTCTCAAGTCTCAGGCCCAGGGAATCAATCTGAACCTGTAAAAGTAAAAAGTGGCTGCATTATCAAAAGGACCCGTCCCCCAAAGGACGGGTCCTTTCCACATGCCTGGTTTTCACTTTTTTTCTTCGTACAGCACTCCCAGCGTCTCCAGGGCCTTCCGTACCGCCTCCATATCTTCCGGGGTGGAAGCCGCCACTAGATGGGTATGGACACCCTCCGATATGCTGGACAGCAGAGGAGCCCGCGTAGATCTCATCTTTTTGCAGATACAGCTGTACATCCCGGCGGGATTTCAGGTTCAGTTCTCCTTCCAGGAATCCATAGACCTCATGTTCCACAACCACACTGTGGACAACTCCCCGTTATCCACAATGGAATTCAGTTCTGCCTCCACTTTCTCCGGCCCATGTTTGCACAAAAAAGGATTCCTGCACGCCTTAGGGACTGACCTGCTGCAGCTGGTAGCCCCGGGGTGTGGAAATCACCGGCGTCCCGCCGGCCCGCAGCAGGGCAATATCTCCCACAATGATCTGACGGCTGACCTGGCAGACCTGGGCCATTTCCGTCCCGGTAACCGGTTTGGTGGCTTCTTTCAGCATTTCCAGGATTTTTTTTCTCCGTTCCTGGTTCTCCATGGCAACTGCCTCCTTGGTTCCCAATATTCAATCTATTTCTATTATAAACGAAATTTTCATAAAATTCCACTTTCCCCGAATATTTTTCTCGTATTGTCAAGGAACTTTCCCTGTGTTAGCATAGTACAAAAAGTCATGATTTTGTATCTTTTGAAACATTGTACAGGAGGTCCTTGCTGTGACGAAAGAATACCAAAGCCGCTGGTCGGTGTTTGCCATGTCCCTGCCCATCTTCGTTGAAATCGGTCTGCAGATGCTAGTTCCCAATATGGATCAGTTCATGCTGAGCCATTATTCCCAGGATGCAGTGGCAGCCGTGGGAAACGACAACATGATCGTGAACATGATCATCCTGACCCTGTCCGTACTGTCCCAGGCAGCCACCATCCTGATCGCCCGGTACCGGGGTGCCGATGACCTGCACAAGGCCAGCCAGGTATGCTCCGTTTCCCTGGGGCTGAATCTGGTACTGGGTGCCCTCATTAGCCTGGTACTGTTTGCGATACCGGAAGTGTTCCTGGACATCCTGGGCGTTCCCGGGGAGATCCGTGGGGATGCGTTCCTGTATCTGCGCTGGATCGGCCTGTTCGTCATCATCCAGAGTGCCTATATGGCCTTCATCGCCTTTCTTCGGGGCTTTGGCCTGCTGCGGGAAACCATGCTCTGTTCCAGCATTATGAACGTGCTGAACATCTGCGGCAACATGATCCTGATCCATGGTCTGGGCCCCATTCCCTCTCTGGGGTAGCCGGGGTGTGCATTTCCACCAATACGGCCAAAGTCCTGGGGTTGCTGCTGGTCATGTACCTGCTGCGGAAAAAAGACACCCCTGCGGCTTTCTCTCCGCCACCTGCACCCCTTCCCGAAGAAGACCCTGAAGAACCTGCTGTATCTGGGTATCCCCTCCGCCGGGGAAACCTTTTCCTACCAGCTTTCCCAAACCACCATCATGACCTTTGTGAACCTTTTTTCGGGATTGCCGTGATCACCACCAAGGTATATGCCTATATCATCGCCATGATCAGCTACCTGTATTCTCAGGCCCTGGCCATGGCCACCCAAATCCTGGTGGGATACTTCAAGGGAGCGGACAAAAACAGCGAAGTGGACAAGCGGGTGAAGTTTACCATCCTGATTTCCATCCTGCTGTCCGGTACCCTGGCCATCCTGGTCTACTTCCACAGTGATGCCATCTTCTCCCTGTTCACAGAAGATCCGAAAGTCCATGCCCTGGGAAAAATGATCCTGTTTGTGGATATCTTCCTGGAAATCGGACGGGCTGTGAATATGTGCATGGTCATGGCCCTCAATGCGGCCGGGGATGTAAAGGCCCCTGTCACCATCGGAATCATCTTCATGTGGTCCGTCTCCGTGCTGGGAAGCTGGTTCTTCGGCATCCATCTGCTCTGGGGCCTGGTGGGCATCTGGATTGCCATGGCCCTGGACGAATGCAGCCGGGGCCTGGTATTCTTCTGGCGCTGGCACCAGGGAGTGTGGAGGAAAGCCGTCATATAACAGCATACAAAAATCCCCGGACAACCACTGTCCGGGGATTTTTGCTGTACCGTCCTGGTACAGAATCCGTTTGTAGGGTTCTATCAGATAATGCCTCTCAGTTTCATGGGTTCAACCAGAGCGTTCAGGGCTACGATGTAGGCGCCTACACGCATGGTGGTGTTGTACTTCTTGGCTGCATCATATACATTTGCGAAGGCTTTCACCATCATCTGTTCTTGTCTGTCCACCACTTCTTCTTCCGTCCAGAAGTATCTGTACAGGTTCTGTACCCATTCGAAATAGGATACGGTTACGCCGCCGCCGTTGGCCAGCACATCGGGCACTACAGGGATGCCTCTCTTTCCAGGATGACATCGGCTTCTGCATCGGTCGGGCCGTTTGCAGCTTCCACGATCATCTTGGCTTTGATCTTGTCGGCGTTCTTGGCAGTGATCTGCAGTTCCAGGGCTGCCGGAATCAGTACCGTTACATCCTGTTCCAGGACTTCTTCGTTGCTGATGGCTTTTGCACCAGGATATCCTTTTGATCACGCCGCCGTTGTTCTTGGCGTATTCTTCCACTTTGTACGGATCGAAGCCGTTTGCATCATAGATGCCGCCGCTGATATCGCTCAGGGCTACGATCTTCAGACCTTTGTCTGCTGCGCATTTGGCAGTCCAGGAACCTACGTTGCCGAAACCTTGGATGGCCAGGGTTGCATCTTCCGGTTTGATTCCTTCTCTCTTCAGCAGTTCCAGGGTTGCAGTGATCACGCCACGGCCCGTTGCAGAAGTACGGCCCAGGGAACCGCCCATGCATACGGCTTTACCGGTGATGAAACCAGGAGCGAACTGGCAGTTGATCTTGGAGAATTCATCGCACATCCAGGCCATGATCTGGGCGTTGGTGTTCACGTCAGGTGCCGGGATATCTTTCTTTTCGCCGATTACCGGGGCGATCTTATCGATGTACCCACGGGTGATCTTTTTCCAGTTCCGTCTTGGAAACTTTCCGGGGATCCACGATGATACCGCCTTTACCACCGCCGTAAGGCAGGTTAAGAATGGCGCATTTCGTGGTCATCCAGAAGCCCAGGGTCTTCACTTCGTCCATGGAAACGTTCTGATGATACCGTACGCCGCCTTTGGCAGGTCCCAGGATGGTGCTGTTCTGAGAACGATAGCCGGTGAATACCTGCACATGACCATCATCCATCTTCACAGGGATGCTGACTTCCAGAGTACGTTCAGGTTGAGAGATGACAGCCTCAGCGTTGGGATCCAGGTTGATCAGCTTGCTAGCCTTTTCCATAGGGATTTTTGCCATTTCAAACAAACTCATTTGTAACGCCTCCTAAAATTTTCAACTTTCCTAAAACTCTTATCTTTGAACCCTTACAAGCCCATTATAGCACGATTCAGAAATAACTGTTTATTTTTTTGTATTTTGTATACAATTCATTAATTTCCCTATACCTTGCAATTTCCCCATTTTTTCGTTATGATTGAAACAAACAGCAGTTTGATTTACTGCCTGAAGGAGGTCATTCCACCCATGGACCGATATACAGCCCTGGAAAAGTATTTTGGATACAAAAGTTTCCGTCCCGGTCAGGAGATTCTCATCGATGCCCTGCTGCTCCCAGGGATCACCCTGGTGATCTCCCCGCTGATCTCCCTGATGCAGGATCAGGTGCAGGCGCTGGAACAGGCAGGTATCCCTGCCGCCTACATCAACAGTTCCCCTGTCCCCCCAGGCGTTCTTCGCCACCCTGGAAGCCGCCCGGAAAGGGACTTACAAGCTGCTTTATGTGGCTCCGGAACGACTGGAGACGGAGCTGTTTCGGAACTTTGCCAAAGAGGAGGAAATCTCTGGTGGCAGTGGATGAAGCCCACTGCATTTCCCAGTGGGGACAGGATTTCCGTCCCAGTTACACCCGGATCCCGGACTTCCTGGAATTCCTTCCCAGGCGGCCGGTGGTGGGAGCCTTTACTGCCACAGCCACCCAGCAGGTCCAGGAGGACATCCTGATAGCCTGCAGCTGCAGGATCCCCAGCGCCTGGTCACCGGCTTCGACCGGGCCAACCTGTATTTTGGTGGAACGGCCCCGCAGCAAGGATGAATTCGTGCTAACCTATCTGAAACGCCATCCGGAAGACAGTGGCATCATCTATTGCTCCACCCGGAAAAATGTGGACGAACTGTACAGCTGGCTCCAGGATCAGCACTTTTCCGTGGGCCGGTACCACGCAGGACTGAGCCAGGAGGAACGGCAGAAAGCCCAGGAGGATTTCCTGTACGACCGGACTCCGGTGATCATCGCCACCAATGCCTTCGGTATGGGCATCGACAAATCCAACGTGCGCTACGTGCTCCATTACAACATGCCCTCCTGCCTGGAGAACTACTACCAGGAAGCCGGACGGGCCGGACGGGACGGAGAACCTTCCGAATGCATCCTGCTCTACGCTGCCCAGGATGTGATGATCCAGAAATTCCTGCTGGAACACAAGGACCAGCCGGTCACAGAAGAACTGGAGGAAGTGGAGGAAAACAACCGGCGGAAACTGAGCGCCATGGAACAGTACTGCACCACCACGGCCTGCCTCCGCATGACCATGCTCCACTATTTCGGGAGGAAGCCCCCAGCCCGGTGCGACAACTGTTCCTCCTGCAACGGAGATTTCCAGGAGATCGACATCACGGAACAGACCAAGGCCATTGTCAAGTGCATCCACGAAGCGGGCCGTCCCTACGGCATGAACCTGATTGCCAATACCCTGGCCGGCAGCCATTCCACCCGGGTGGAAGAGACGGACTCTACCGGCAGCGGCTGTTCGGTGCCCTGCACCAGTATACCCTGAAGGAAATCAAAGGAAATGATCCGCTGCCTGATCGAACAGGGCTACCTGCTGATCAGCCGGACAAATATCCGGTGCTGCGGATCTCCAAAAAGATCTGGGAGTTGCAGGATACCTCCATCCGGGTACTGCTGCGGAAGGCCCGGGAGCCGGAGGCGGATTCCGGCAGCCGCAGAATGAAACCCTCCGATCTGCCCCGGGCCGCCCCTGCCGGAGGATTCACCCAGGAGCAGGGAGAGGAACTGTTCAGCTTCGGCTTCGGTCCCTGCGGAAAAAGTTGGCAGAAAAGGCCATGGTCCCTCCCTTTGTGATTTTCGGCGACCGGACCCTGCGGGATATGTGCAGGGTATTGCCCCGGAACCACGGGGCGTTCCTGACCGTACTGGGTGTGGGACAGGCCAAGGATGAAAAGTATGGTGATGCCTTCCTCAATGTCATCAAGGATTTTTGTCAGGAAAACAATCTATAGCGGAACCCTGAAGAGCTCCCGCCATCCGGCGGTTCCCCGCCCTGTTTACAGGCGGATAGGGCAGATATTTGGGATACACAAAAATCCCCGAACAACCACTGTCCGGGGATTTTTGCTGTACCGTCCTGGTACAGAATCCGTTTGTAGGGTTCTATCAGATAATGCCTCTCAGTTTCATGGGTTCAACCAGAGCGTTCAGGGCTACGATGTAGGCGCCTACACGCATGGTGGTGTTGTACTTCTTGGCTGCATCATATACATTTGCGAAGGCTTTCACCATCATCTGTTCTTGTCTGTCCACCACTTCTTCTTCCGTCCAGAAGTATCTGTACAGGTTCTGTACCCATTCGAAGTAGGATACGGTTACGCCGCCGCCGTTGGCCAGCACATCGGGCACTACAGGGATGCCTCTCTTTTCCAGGATGACATCGGCTTCTGCATCGGTCGGGCCGTTTGCAGCTTCCACGATCATCTTGGCTTTGATCTTGTCGGCGTTCTTGGCAGTGATCTGCAGTTCCAGGGCTGCCGGAATCAGTACCGTTACATCCTGTTCCAGGACTTCTTCGTTGCTGATGGCTTTTGCACCAGGATATCCTTTGATCACGCCGCCGTTGTTCTTGGCGTATTCTTCCACTTTGTACGGATCGAAGCCGTTTGCATCATAGATGCCGCCGCTGATATCGCTCAGGGCTACGATCTTCAGACCTTTGTCTGCTGCGCATTTGGCAGTCCAGGAACCTACGTTGCCGAAACCTTGGATGGCCAGGGTTGCATCTTCCGGTTTGATTCCTTCTCTCTTCAGCAGTTCCAGGGTTGCAGTGATCACGCCACGGCCCGTTGCAGAAGTACGGCCCAGGGAACCGCCCATGCATACGGCTTTACCGGTGATGAAACCAGGAGCGAACTGGCAGTTGATCTTGGAGAATTCATCGCACATCCAGGCCATGATCTGGGCGTTGGTGTTCACGTCAGGTGCCGGGATATCTTTCTTTTCGCCGATTACCGGGGCGATCTTATCGATGTACCCACGGGTGATCTTTTCCAGTTCCGTCTTGAAACTTTCCGGGGATCCACGATGATACCGCCTTTACCACCGCCGTAAGGCAGGCCGGCAATGGCGCATTTCGTGGTCATCCAGAAGCCCAGGGTCTTCACTTCGTCCATGGAAACGTTCTGATGATACCGTACGCCGCCTTTGGCAGGTCCCAGGATGGTGCTGTTCTGAGAACGATAGCCGGTGAATACCTGCACATGACCATCATCCATCTTCACAGGGATGCTGACTTCCAGAGTACGTTCAGGTTGAGAGATGACAGCCTCAGCGTTGGGATCCAGGTTGATCAGCTTGCTAGCCTTTTCCATAGGGATTTTTGCCATTTCAAACAAAACTCATTTGTAACGCCTCCAAGGGGGTGTGAAAAAATGCTTTTTCACACCCCGTCACTAGTCGATGGAAGCCAGCTGACGCTGGCGAAATAAAGGCGCTGTGGATGATTTTTTCACAGGTACCTGCACCCCTGCCCTCCAGACGGATCTTATTGCGGAACTCGTCCATGGTGAAGTTCAGGATATCATCCTGCCAGGAAAGAGGCAGCAGGGGCAGCAGCACATCTTCCATCTTCCGCTGTTCGATTTCCTTGATCAGCTCGTCCAGGCCCTCTATGGACCGCTTGATGGGTGAGATGATATCCCGGGTCAGCACTTCCGGCAGGTCATGCCAGAGGCCGCCCAGGAAGTCATTCACCAGCCGGCCCTGCAGGCTCCCCAGGGACCGGGCGCAGAAATACCCCATGAAGGCCACCACCAGCACGTGTCCCATGACGGAGGTCTCCGGCACCCGGGGGACTGGGACCAGCGCTTCTGGAACCGCAGCTTGCCGATCAGGTCCACAAATTTCCGGGTCTTGCCGTTCATGGCGATCTTCTGCACCCCGGCCAGGTTGAAGTGTTCCTCGATCTCATCGTGGATCCGCTCCCTGATTTCCTCCACCCCAAAGATTCCCTGGTTCATCCGGTCGATGATCCGGAATTCCCACTCTGTGGCCAGATAGTGGGCCGCCCGGATCAGCTGTTTTTCCAGAGGATGGTCCTGCCCGTCCAAGTACTGCTGCATCCGTTTTCAGGAAATCGCTTCCCTGCAGGCTGGGGATCCGCCGGGCCAGTTCCTGGTACACCCACCGGTTCAGCCGGGGTCCGCTCTTGCGCATGAGTTCGTGGAACACCGGAGGTTTGATGTCCGTCAGCACCACCCGGTGGAGGAATTCTGAAGATGCCCCCTTCCACCAGCACCTGCCAGTCCAGCTTCGCCCCGTGATCCTGTTCTTCATACCGGGCCAGCACATAAAGGATCATCATCTTGTGGGCCTGTTTGTCCAGTTCTGTGAACCCCTGGGGCCGGATGTGGTCATTCCAGCGCTGGATATACGCCGCTTCGTAGATGAATTGGAGCAGATCTCTGGGCAGGGTAGGCTGTTTGGTCGTTTCCATGGTTGCGCCTCCTTACTGATTGTCTTTTGTTTATCACTCGTCCAGCAGGTCCAGGTTCCGCAGCAGGAGTTTCTTCCCCCGCCAGGCAAAAAGCCCGCTCGCCGTATTTTTCTTTGAACTGCCGGTTGGTCAAATTTTCCAGTTCCCGGGCCGTCAGCCGGGCCTGGCGCCGCATTTTGAATTCTGGGATGGGGGTCACGGGGGCCTGTGCATTGTGGGGCAGCAGCGCTGACATTCGTCACATCCGAACACCAGAGGCGTCTTCCGCAGGATGGCGATTTCTTCCGGCGTCAGTTCTCCCTTCCTCTGTGTCAGGTAGGACTTGCAGACCCGGTAATCGTACCGTCCGCTGGCAAAGCAGCCGCCGGGACAGTGCCGGGCACAGGCGCCGCAGTGGCAGCATTCCCTTCTGTCAGGGGCATCCGGTTCCAGAGGCAGGGTGGTAAGCACCGCCCCGATGAAACACCAGGAACCCCAGGTTCCATGGATCAGGCACCCGTTATCCCCTCAAAGCCCAGTCCGGCTTCTACGGCCAGCCGCCGTTCAGCCAGCACCGACGTATCCACAATGGCCGCCTGCCGGCTTCCGGGCCAGTGCCGATCCAGCCAGGCAGCGATGCGGTCCAGGTACTGCCGGATGATTCCGTGATAATCGGGGAACTGGCAGTACAGGGACAGGTTGGCCCCCTCCACCGGCGGCTGGTAATAGGGGAAACAGGACGACCACGGCCGCCTGACAGCCGGGCAGCATCCCGGTCAGATCATACCGTTCCGGTCCCTTTCCGGCCGCCAGGGGACAGATGTCCGGAGGCTGCTCGGTTCCGGCAGCCGGTTGGGGCGATCCCACAGCCGGCAGTCCCAGGCTGTGGCAAAAATCTTTGATGGGCTGGCTGTCCACGGCTTCCTCCTTTCTGGCAGTCACTAGTCTCTAGTCACTAGTCTGCAGCTTATGGAGAGAACCCGCCCTTGGGAGACGGGTTCTTCTGATGATGTAAAACATTTATTATCCGTTATGTTAAAAATTTGCCTGCAAATTTAATCAATCGGCTCGAGACTCGAGACTTCCACTGATTGGCTATCTTACAGGAACTCCTGTAAATGCTGGTTGATGGTCTCCCCCATGATCTTCTTCATTGTAACATCTCCATGGAGTCCGTCCAAGGCCATTTCTGTAGGAAGTTCCGTCCCCATGGCCTCGAAGGGGCCGCCACATCGATGTGGGGCTGGCTGCGGATATATTCATTCACTTTGGCAAAGGCCTCCTGCCAGTGGGGATCCGATTCTTCGTCGAAAGCCCGCTGGATGTTATCCGGATTGATGGGTGCCAGAGTCAGGAGCACCGGCGTGATTCCGTTTTCCTGGCACAGTGCCTGTAGCTTCTCCAAATCGGCGATCACTTTCTCCGGAGATGTCCCGTCCGCAGGCTGTTGGTACCGCCCATGATCAACAGGGTCTTCAGATGGAAGGGCAGCACATCCTTCTCGAACCGGTCCACCATCATTTGGCTGGTATCTCCCTTTCCGAAAGATTCACGGTGGGTACCGATATATACGAGCTGTAACTGTAGGCATAATCTGAAGGGCTGAAGGACATGTGTCCCCCTGCCGTGGGAAATGCTGTCTCCGTAGATACCCACCTGGATTTCCTCGTCCGGTTCCAGGCTTGATTTTCTCAGGCAAGCTCCATTCACCCACGGGCAGGCCCCGTTTGTCCAGGCCCCGCACCCGCCAGTAGTAGGTGCCGATCCGGGGCTGTTTGTCGTACAGGTCCGTCAATTCGGTGATTTCTGCATAGACCCGATGGGAAAGGGCAGGATCCCATCCAGATGCTGTGGCAGGTCATCCAGGACCTCCACTTCGTACTGGACGGCACCGGGCAGGGCGGTGTAAGAATACACCGGATACAGCAGCCGGGTACCGGACCCGGTTTTGCCGCAGGCGGGGTTCCGGGCATAGCGGTGGTTGCGCTGGAGGATGTTCTCAATTCCCGGACGGACGAATAGGCCCCAATGGGGGCACCCTCCATATCCAGAGGCCGCACCCGCCAGAAAAGAGGCTGTTCCTCCTCCAGACCGGGCAGTTGTTTTTCATCCAGGAGGAGCTGGTTCCCGTAGAGCTCATCATTCCGGTAAAGGACGGTATCCACCGGGAGCCGGGGATCCAGGCTGTCCGGTACGTAGGAGAAGATTTCCAGTTCGTAGCGGACGGCCTGCAGATTTTCCGGCCACCGGAGCAGCGCCAGCTGGGGGCCGGCTGGGAATATCGGCTCAGGAACCGGCTGATACGGTGCTGCAGGGAATTGCCGAACTGGCCAGGCAAACAGCCCGGGCAGCAGGGCCATCACCAGCAGGAACCGCCACAGCCGTCCGTTTTTCAAAATGGACTGGAACATCCCCACCCTCCTTTCGTAATGGCTTATTTTACCAGATTTCCACGAAAAAAAGAGGGCTTTTCTGTGACATTTTCCATAACAGAAAAGGATCCGCCCTGCCGGGCGGATCCTTTCCACAGGCTCATGACACATGGTTCATGGCCGCATTTCTTTCCTTATTCACCTTTGATGGTCTTGATGATCAGTTTGTTGACCATGCCCGGGTTGGCTTTGCCGCGGGATTTCTTCATGATCTGGCCTACCAGGAAGCCGATGGCCTTGTCCTTGCCAGCTTTGTAGTCCGCAACGGATTGCGGGTTGGCAGCAATGACTTCGTCCACCATCTTCTGGATCGCCCCTTCGTCGCTGACCTGTTCCAGGCCCAGTTTCTTCACCAGGGTGGCAGGAGCTTCATCCTTCTTCAGCATTTCAGCGAAGACCTTCTTGGCCAGCTTGCTGGACAGCACGCCCTTCTTGATCAGGGGGCAACCATCTGTCCCAGGTGAGCCGGGGACACAGGGAAGTCGCCGATACCGCAGTTGTTGCTGTTCAGGTAAGCGGACACATCGCCCAGGATCCAGTTGGCCACGCCTTTGGCGTCATCGGTTTCCGCAGCGGCGGCATCGAAGTATTCGGCCATCTTCTTGTCGGCTACGATCAGTTCAGCAGAGTAGTCGTCCAGGCCTTTTTTTCGTTCATGAGACGGGCTTTCCGGGCATCCGGCAGTTCCGGCAGTTCGCTCTTAGCTTTTTCCACCCATTCTTTTTCGATGATGATGGGGGCCAGGTCGGGTTCCGGGAAATACCGGTAGTCGTGGGCTTCTTCCTTGCTCCGCATGGAGAAGGTCATGCCCTGGGCATCGTCCCAGGTACGGGTTTCCTGTACCACATGGCCGCCGTCTTCCAGGATTTCCTTCTGCCGTTCCACTTGTATTCAATAGCCCGTTCCAGGGCTTTGAAAGAGTTCAGGTTCTTGATTTCAGCACGGGTACCGAATTCCTTGGAACCCACCGGCATGATGGAAATGTTGGCGTCGCAGCGCATGGAACCTTCCTGCATCTTGCCGTCGCAGACGCCGGTATATTGCAGATAGGCACGGAGTTTTTCCATATAGGCACGGGCTTCTGCCGCAGACCGCATATCCGGTTCGATACGATTTCGATCAGGGGAACGCCGCCCGGTTGTAGTCAACCGCGGAAAACTCGGACGTGCTGATGGAAGCACCGGAATGCACCAGTTTCCCGGCATCTTCTTCCATATGGATCCGGGTGATGCCGATCCGTTTAGTCTTCCCGTCCACGTTCACATCCAGATGGCCCTTCAGGGCAATGGGTTGATAGAACTGGGAAATCTGGTAGGCCTTGGCCAGATCCGGATAGTAGTAGTTCTTTCTTCCGGTCGAAATTTGCTGTAGCGCTGGATTTCGCAGTTCACAGCCAGTGCAAAGCGCAGGGCAAATTCCACCATTTGCTTGTTGATCACAGGCAGAGCCCCGGGCATACCCAGGCAGACCGGGCATACATGGGTGTTGGGAGCACCGCCGAATTCCGTAGAGCAGGAGCAGAAAGCCTTGGTCTTGGTTTTCAGTTCTGCATGGACTTCCAGACCGATTACGGTAGTATATTCTGTCATTATTTCAACCCTCCCAGAGGTGCCACGGCTTTATGGAAATCCGTAGCCTGTTCAAAGGTGTAGGCAGCCCGCAGCAGGGTTTCTTCGCCCAGTGCTTTGCCGATGAGTTGCGCGCCCACAGGCATGTTGTCTACGAAACCGCAGGGATGGAGATCCCGGGCAGACCGGCCATGTTCACCGGAATGGTGGTCACGTCCAGCATGTAGACCGTCAGCGGATCCATCTTGGCATCCAGCGGATAAGCCACCACAGGAGAGGTGGGGGTCAGCAGCAGGTCGCACTTCTTGAAGGCGTCAGCAAAGTCCTGACGGATCAGGGTCCGCACCTGCATGGCTTTGTTGTAGTAAGCATCATAGTAGCCGGAGCTCAGTACGTAGGTCCCCAGCATGATCCGGCGGCGGACTTCCTTGCCGAAGCCTTCCGTACGGGTCTTGCGCATCATTTCCGGAGCGCTTTCTGCGGAAGTTTCCCGGAAGCCGTACCGGACGCCGTCGAAACGGCCCAGGTTGGCGGAAGCTTCAGCCGGAGCGATGATGTAGTACGTGATGACGGCATATTCCGTATGAGGCAGGGACACTTCGATTACATGGGCACCCAGTTCTTCGAACTTTTTGGCAGCCAGTTTGATCTGGGCAGCCACTTTGGGATCGGTGCCTTTCCCAAAGTATTCCTTGGGCAGGCCGATGGTCAGGTCTTTCACGTCCTGACGCAGGGCCTTGGTGTAATCAGGGACAGGAGCGTCATAGCTGGTGGAGTCATGGGCATCAGGCCGCTGATGGTATTCAATACCAGAGCCGCATCCGTCACATCACGGGTGATGGGCCCGATCTGATCCAGGGAGGAGGCGAAAGCCACGCAACCATACCGGGAAACCCGGCCGTAGGTAGGTTTCAGGCCCACGCAGCCGTTGAAGAAAGCCGGCTGCCGGATGGAACCGCCCGTATCGGAGCCCAGGGACCAGATGGCTTCACCGGCTGCGATGGATGCAGCGCTGCCGCCGGAGGAACCGCCCGGTACACGGGTCAGATCCCAGGGATTATGGGTAATCTGAAATGGACGTTTCCGTGGTGGACCCCATGGCGAATTCATCCATGTTGGTCTTGCCCAGGAAAATGGTTTCCTCTTTCCGCAGGTTCTCAATGACGTGGGCATCATACACCGGCGTGAAGTTTTCCAGGATCTTGGAAGCGCAGGTCATGCGCACGCCCTTCACACTGATGTTATCTTTGATGGCGCCGGGGATCCCGGCCAGGGGTTTGATGGATTCGCCGGCAGCGATCATCTTGTCCACTTTGGCAGCCTGGGCCAGTGCGTTTTCTTTATCCAACGTAATATAGGCCTTGACCTGATCTTCCACTTCGTCGATCCGGTCGTAGACCGCTTTCGTCAGTTCCACGGAGCTGATTTCTTTCTTGACCAGCTTGTCGTGGAGCTCATGTGCAGTTTCTCTATACAGTGCCACTGTTCTGCCTCCTCTTATTCGATCACCCGGGGAACTTTGAAGCCGCCTTCATATTCCTCCGGTGCATTCTTCATGGCATCCTCATGGGACAGACTCTGGACCGGAACATCTTCCCGCAGCACATTGCTGATGGGGAGCACATAGGGAGAAGGTTCGATTCCCGTGGTATCCACTTTCTTTAAGATTTCAGCATAATTCAAAATCTGGTTGAACTGTTCAACGAACTTGTCCATTTCATCGTCCGGAACATTTAACCGGCACAGATTCGCGATATGCTTTTACATCATTGACTGTAACGCTCATTTTTTCACCGCCTATCGAAAATCTATTCCAGCAGGCCGTCATTACCCGCTGAAACCAGTTTTACCTAAAGATTATATCACAGGTCGGATAAATAGAAAACCGGTTACCGGGCTTTTCCCTGTCTCCTGGCCCTTCTCCACCCTTGACAAATGGCCCCTGGGAAACAGTATTGTATAAGGGAATTGATTGTCTATTATATTGGTATAGTTTTGGTGCTGCCATGCACCTGTAAGGAGGAACCCTGTCATGAAATTCACCACTGCCTGTATCCACGGGAGCGGCTCCAATGATGCCACCGGTGCCGTTTCCCCTGCGTTGTATCTCACATCCACTTTTGCCCACCCCGGCCTTGGCCAGTCCACCGGCTGGGCCTACACCCGTGAATCCAATCCCACCCATGCCCGTCTGGAAAAAGTCCTTTCCACGCTGGAAGCCGGTGTCGATGCCCTGTGCTTTTCCTCCGGCATGGCCGCCATCGACGCCGTGATGCGCCTGTTCAGATCCGGCGATCACATCGTGACCG
>VOFI01003531.1_pt1:0-2500 | contig 28938 bp, 51 predicted proteins | sample 5384131 | NCBI WGS metagenome assembly VOFI01 (sample SAMN12384728, study PRJNA508395) | human gut metagenome | isolation source: healthy gut H | host: Homo sapiens
TGCAAGTCGAACGGCAGCAAGGGAGCTTGCTCCCGGGTGGCGAGTGGCGCACGGGTGAGTAATACATCGGAACGTGTCCTATTGTGGGGGATAACTGCTCGAAAGGGTGGCTAATACCGCATGAGACCTGAGGGTGAAAGCGGGGGATCGCAAGACCTCGCGCAATTGGAGCGGCCGATGCCCGATTAGCTAGTTGGTGAGGTAAAGGCTCACCAAGGCGACGATCGGTAGCTGGTCTGAGAGGACGACCAGCCACACTGGGACTGAGACACGGCCCAGACTCCTACGGGAGGCAGCAGTGGGGAATTTTGGACAATGGGGGCAACCCTGATCCAGCCATGCCGCGTGCAGGATGAAGGCCTTCGGGTTGTAAACTGCTTTTGTCAGGGACGAAAAGGACCGTGTTAATACCATGGTCTGCTGACGGTACCTGAAGAATAAGCACCGGCTAACTACGTGCCAGCAGCCGCGGTAATACGTAGGGTGCAAGCGTTAATCGGAATTACTGGGCGTAAAGCGTGCGCAGGCGGTTCTGTAAGACAGATGTGAAATCCCCGGGCTCAACCTGGGAATTGCATTTGTGACTGCAGGACTAGAGTTCATCAGAGGGGGGTGGAATTCCAAGTGTAGCAGTGAAATGCGTAGATATTTGGAAGAACACCAATGGCGAAGGCAGCCCCCTGGGATGCGACTGACGCTCATGCACGAAAGCGTGGGGAGCAAACAGGATTAGATACCCTGGTAGTCCACGCCCTAAACGATGTCTACTGGTTGTTGGGGTTTTTTAACTGGTAACGAAGCTAACGCGTGAAGTAGACCGCCTGGGGAGTACGGTCGCAAGATTAAAACTCAAAGGAATTGACGGGGACCCGCACAAGCGGTGGATGATGTGGATTAATTCGATGCAACGCGAAAAACCTTACCTAGCCTTGACATGCCAGGGTGAAGCGGCGGAGACGGGTGGCCCGCAAGGAGCCTGAACACAGGTGCTGCATGGCTGTCGTCAGCTCGTGTCGTGAGATGTTGGGTTAAGTCCCGCAACGAGCGCAACCCTTGTCGCATGTTGCCAGCGATTAAGTTGGGGACTCATGCGAGACTGCCGGCGTTAAGCCGGAGGAAGGTGGGGGACGACGTCAAGTCATCATGCCCCTTATGTCCAGGGCTGCACACGTGCTACAATGGCCGGCACAGCGGGCTGCGACTGCGCGAGCAGGAGCGAATCCCCCAAAGCCGGCCCCAGTTCGGACCGGGGGCTGCAATTCGCCTGCATGAAGTCGGAGTTGCTAGTAATCGCGGATCAGCACGCCGCGGTGAATGCGTTCCCGGGCCTTGTACACACCGCCCGTCACACCACCCGAGTCGTCTGCACCCGAAGTCGCCGGCCCAACCAGCAGTGGGGGGAGGCGCCGAAGGTGTGGAGGGTGAGGGGGTGAAGTCGTAACAAGGTAGCCGTAGGGGAACCTGCGGTTGGATCACCTCCTTTCTAGGGAGACACTTCAATGCAAGCTCACCAAGAATAGAAACAACCTTACTTCCACGGGGCGGCCCGCCAGTCCCAGTCTCTCGCCTTCCGACGTCAAGTCGATGGGTCGCAGTCTCCGGTCCCGAGGGCTGTCCCTCCCGGTACCCTGAGCAAATATTGTTTGCGCAAGCGAGATTTTCTTCGGAAACAGAAATCGCATTCATATGATTTACTTTTTCAAATTAGTGTGTTTACCTGACGTCAAGAAGAAGAAGATGACAAAGGGCACGCGGTGGATGCCTTGGCACTGGAAGCCGACGAAGGACGCGGCAAGCTGCGAAAAGCCTCGGGGAGCGGCACACGGCGCGTGGATCCGAGGGTCTCCGAATGGGGAAAACCCGGCGGGCATCATCGCCCGTGCCCGGTCGCCGAACACATAGGCGGCCGGGGGCAACCGGGGAACTGAAACATCTAAGTACCCCGAGGAAAAGAAATCAACCGAGATTCCCCCAGTAGCGGCGAGCGAACGGGGAGGAGCCCAAACCGGCAGAAAGCCCCTGAATCAGTGCCGGCTATCGAGCGGTTACAAAGGGACGCGTTAGCGGGAACGGCAGATGGGCCGGCGGCACAGGGGTTAGAGCCCCGTACGCAAAAAATGATATCTGTGAGTCGATGCCCGAGTACCGCCGGACACGTGAAACCCGGTATGAATCAGGGGGACCATCCTCCAAGGCTAAATACTCTGACTGACCGATAGTGCACCAGTACCGTGAGGGAAAGGCGAAAAAGGACCCCGGGAGGGGAGTGAAAAAGAACCTGAAACCGCGTGCCCACAAGCAGTCGGAGCGCACGCTTGGCGTGACGGCGTGCCTTTTGTAGAATGAGCCTGCGAGTCGCGGCGCGTGGCGAGGCTAAGCTGGAAGAAGCGAGCCGTAGCGAGAGCGAGTCTTGAACAGGGCGTTCAGTCGCGCGCCGCGGACGCGAAAGCCGGGTGAGCTATCCATGGGCAGGCTGAAGCGGGGGTAACACCCGTGGAGG
>VOFI01003531.1_pt1:5000-28938 | contig 28938 bp, 51 predicted proteins | sample 5384131 | NCBI WGS metagenome assembly VOFI01 (sample SAMN12384728, study PRJNA508395) | human gut metagenome | isolation source: healthy gut H | host: Homo sapiens
CCGAGTTGGAGGCTCAGCTCCCCGAACAGCGCGAGCGAGGCGGGGACGCCCTTAAAGAGCTGTATAAAATTCAACGAGACGGCTCCTCTCTCGTAGATCTAGTCTCTCTTCGGATAGTTTTCTGAACTTCGTTTCGTGCGTCGATTTTCTTGACAGAATCTTTGATCAGCATCTTGGTGAACTCGAGGCGCTTTCGTCGATGGTCGATGAGCTGAATAATACGCGCGCGCTCGGCTTCGAGACTGATCTGTCCGAAGCTGAAGTCGAGCGCGAGCAAGCTGCTCGATCGCTTTCCGAAGCTCAAAGAGGCCCGAGAGCAGGCTCAGCGCGAGGCGCAGCTTAAGGCTGAGGAAGAAGCGCGAGCGGCTGAGGAAGAAGCTCGCGTTCAGCAGGAGCAGGCTGCTCAAGGCGAGCAGCCTGAGAGCGATTCCGCAGCGGCGGGGATTCCCAGATGGTAACGCCGCCTTCCGAAGACGGGGCTGATTGGTCAAGCGACAAGACGACGTTCGTTGAATCCTGGGCGGGTAGGATCGATGCGTATCTTGCAGGGTCGCCGTTGAGCGGTCAAGGCGCCGTGTTTGCGGCTGCAGCTTGGGATTACGGCGTGGACCCACGTTTCTCGCCCGCTATGCTTCCTGCGTGGAAAGTTCGAAAGGCGCCGCCTGCTTTCTTCCGTACAACGCGTGGGGCTGGGGATCGATCAGCTGGGGAAGTTGGGAAGAGGCTATCGACTCCCATGTGCGCGGTCTTGCCCGGGCTACGGGTACACGTTGAGCGAGGAAGCCGCCAAGAAATACTGTCCTCCGAATTGGCAGCACTGGTACTCTCGCGTCGGGGGAGGAGATGGGCCGCATCTAGGACATGCGCGGCGTCAAGAGGTGACTCGGTGTTCCCAGGCAATGCGGGTGCGTAAGATTCGCGAGCGTGGGGGTGAGAGGGCGCATGAGCCGCTCGTCCGTTGCAGGGATGTAAACAACCTGCTCAAAGCCAAGTTTTGTTATCCCAAGGGCGTATAATAACCTAGAGCGAATTAGCAGCATTTTCGGCAGCGCGTTTGGAGGACTGAGGACATGCAAGATAAGGAGCAGGCCGAGAAGAAGTTGGTTCAGGACTCCTCGAGTGATGAGAAAAAAGCTTGAGAAACTGGTCGCTGCGTTGTCGAACGGCTCTCGTCGTGAGAGGCAGCAAGCCGCGCGTTTCGTCGCTGCAGTGGCGAAGGGGGGCTCCGGAGGTTCTCACGCCTCATATCGACGAGCTCGTTGATGCGCTTTGAATCGAGGCTCAAACTCGCTGGGAGCTTCTTTGATGCGTTGACCGAGTTGGTCGACATCGATTCACGTTCGTGCGAAAAGGCGCTCGTCGATGCGGAAACCGCGCTTTTCGACGAAGACAGCGGCATGCTGCGCTTAGCGGCGATGCGCTTCGTATGCAGAATCGGCGCAACTACCGAGGCGCGCTCCGAGAGGACCTGGCCTTTGATTGACGAGGCCATCCAGTGCTATCACGGTGACCTTGAGTTCCAGGACATGCTCGTGGCGGTTACCGAGTATTCGACGGGAAGCTTATCCGATGGGGTGAAGACGGATCTGGCGGCGCGCATGAGGCTTTGACGCAGGCAATGCGAAGGGCGTGTTGAAGAAGCGGGCTGCTCAGATCGTCGCGAACGTATCTTAGATTATTGATTTCGGGCATGAGCGTTTTCGCAACGCCATGCCCTTTTTATTTTCGGCTCTTGTCGCAAGCCGGCGTTGCCTCATGCTCCGTCGGTCAATGCGGTCGGGGTCTCGGCGTCGGGCGCGCTGGCTTTGAATGAGAAAGGAACAGCATGAACAACTCTTTCGCGGCACGTCTTGAGGCGAAGGGCGAAGGCTACACGTACTTTCCGGTGAGTGCGGTTTCGGATATGAGAAGCTTCCATTCGCTTTAACGGTTCTTCTCGGAGAACGTGCTGCGTAACGCCGAGTCGCCGAGGTCGCCCGCTCGCTTGCCGATCGCATCGTCTCCGCGGGCTTGGCGGGGGAGACCCGGCGAAGAGGTCGAGTTCTCTCCTGCGCGTGTTGTTTCAGGATTTCACGGGCGTTCCCTGTTTTCGTCGATTTCGCGGTGATGCGCGAGGCGTGCGCCTCCTTGGGGGGGGATCCGAAAAAGATAAACCCTCAAATCCCGTGCGATTTGGTTATCGACCATTCCGTTATCGCCGACGTCGCGGGTTGCGCGGGTTGCCTTGAGGAGAACATGCGCCTCGAGCACGAGCGCAATGCCGAACGCTACAACTTCCTCAAGTGGGCGCAGGAGTCCTTCGAAAACGTGCGTATCGTCCCGCCTGGAATGGGAATTTGCCACCAGCTTAACATCGAGAAGTTCGCGCAAGTGGTCATGAAATCCCCCTCGGGCGCTACGGGCGAGGATGGAAGCCCCCGTCGTCTACTTCGACACTCTGGTGGGGACGGACTCCCATACGCCCACGGCAAACGGCATCGGCGTTTTGGGATGGGGCGTCGGCGGCATCGAGGCGGAGGCGGCGGCCCTCGGCCAACCCATCACGACGCTCGTGCCCCGTGTGGTCGGCGTCAAACTGACCGGCAAGCTGTCCGAGGGCGTGACGGCGATGGACGTGTCGCTCACGTTCGCCTCGATGTTGAGGGCGAAGGGGGGGTCGTGGGGTGCTTCGTCGAGTGCTTCGGCGAGGGCGTCTCATCTCTTTCGGCGACGCAGCGCGCCTGCGTTTCGAACATGACGCCCGGAGTACGGCTGCACCTGCACGTTGTTCCCCGTTGACGAGAACACGCTCGAATATCTGCGCCTCACCGGTCGCTCTGAAGACCAGGTCGCGTTGGTCGAAGCCTACGTGAAGGCTCAGGGCTTGTGGAACGACCCCGAGGCGGATCAGCGTGTACTCCGACGTTCTCGAGCTTGATCTATCTACGGTCAAGTCTTCGGCAGGTCCCTCGCGGCCCCACGATCGCGTCGACATCGCGCGCGTCGGGAATCGTTTCAACGAGGCGTGCTCGCAGCGCGGCGTTGCGGAGAAGACGGTGTCGGTGAACATCGACGGTTCGGAATACGAGCTGAGCCATGGTGCCGTGGCGATCGCGGCGGTGACGAGCTGCACGACGGCAACCGACCCCGATGATGATCGAATGCGGCTTGATGGCTCGTAATGCCGAACGGGCGGGCTTGACGCCGAAGCCTTGGGTGAAGACCATCTTGGCGCCCGGGAGCCACGCGACTGAGCTCTTGCTTGAGCGCGCGGGTCTTCTCGGATCGTTGGGCAACCTCGGTTTCGCAACATGTGGATTCGGCTGCATGAGCTGCATCGGCAACTCCGGCCCGCTGATGGAGGCGATGCATGCCGTCGCTGGCGATCGATCGAGCTCGCCAGCGTTCTTTCGGGCAATCGTAATTTCGAGGGACGCATATCGCCGGATGTATCTCAGAACTACCTGATGGCGCCCGCGAACGTCATCGCGTATGCGATAGCGGGCACGGTCGATATCGATATGGACGCCGATCCGCTCGGTTTCGACGCCGAGGGGCGCGCCCGTTTACCTGTCCGACATCACGCCTGACGACGACGAGGTGGCCGAGTTCGTCGCTGAGCGCTTCGTCACGGCAGTTTGTTCGAGCAGGGCGGCGCGGGCATGTTCGAGGGAGATGCTTCCTGGCGTTCGCTTGCCGCTTGCGCAAGTGACGTGTTCCCCCTGGGATGAGAAGTCGACCTACGTGCGCCGTCCTCCCTATTTCGACGGGATGACGCGTGAAGTTGCGGCTCCTCGAAACGTCGAAGGCGCCGCGGTCATCGGCTTTTTCGGGGATTTCATCACCACCGACCATATTTCGCCCGGCAGGATCCATTGCGCTCGATTCGCCCGGCGGCGGCGTATTTGCGCGAGCATGGCGTGGCGGATGCCGACTTCAACACCTACGGGGCCGTCGCGGCAACCATGAAGTGATGATGCGCGGCACATTCGCCAACGTGAAATTGCGCAACAAGCTCGCGGAGGGACGTTTGGGAGGCTGGACGCTCGATGCGGGAAGCGGTGAGGTAGTCACCATTTTCGACAGGGCGCAGCGCTGCGCCGCGGAAGGCCGGCGCGACTTGATGGTGGTTGCGGGGAAGATGTACGGCAGCGGATCGTCGCGAGATTGGGCGGCTAAGGGTCCGATGCTCCTCGGGGTGAGGGCGGTGCTCGCTGAAAGCTTCGAGCGCATTCATCGCTCGAAACCTCATCGGCATGGGCGTTCTGCCTTTGCAGTTCGAGGAGGGCGCCGGCGCTGAATCCCTCGGCCTTGACGGGACGGAGTCGTTCACGGTCGGCTCGATCGATTTCTCCGCTGGATTACCGAATCCAGGCAAGGTTGATGTGATCGCAGAAGCGCACAGACGGCTCGGAGGTCGCGTTCAAGGCCATCGTGCGCGTCGATACGCCGACCGAGGGCAGGTACTATGCGAACGGGGGAATCCTGCACTACGTTTTGCGCAGTCTTGCGTAGAAAGCCACGACTTTACGGCGGTTGTCGTAATTCGTCAGATCTGACGATGTGGGGAATAGTGATCTTATGGTAAGGGCGCGCCCGTTCTCGAAAGGGGATGGGCGCGTTGCCGTATACTAACAGGAATGCACTGTTCAAGATAAGGAAGAGAGGATGCCCGTGAAACAGACATCCGGCATAGACGCGCTTCTCGAGGCGCTGAGGCAGTCGGGGTAAACACCGACGGCGTCGGGAACGCGCTGGGGTCAGGCCTCGTCGTCGGCGGGAGCCGGCGCGGGATCACCCGTTCACCGCGGGGGCGGCGGTGCGGAGATCCCGCACATCGATTTCTCGTTCGTCGAGAACTTCGAAGGACCCAAGAGTAAAAAGACCATCATCTTGCTCGCCATTCTTGCGATCATCATCGTGCTCGGCGCGTACTGGTGGTTCCATCCGCCGATCAACATCCATTCGGTCGATACGTGGATGTTCATCGCCATCGTCATCCTGCTGCCGCTGTTCTTGTTCTTCCGCACGAAGTCGCACACGTATAAAACCGGCAGCGAGAAAGTGGAGAAGAGCACGGGCAAGGCGAAGACCTTCAAGCGCCTCTCTTACATTCCCGTTGTCGTGGCGTTGATCGGCGTGATCGGCGGCGTCTTGTCGATGTCGATCGTTCCCGGCAACGCCGAGAAGTACTCGAACATCTTGAAGACCGACACGCTTGAGTTCTCGCAGGATATTCAGGAGGTCGACTACTCCGAGGTTCCCGTCATCGACCGTGATTCGGCCATTCTTCTGGGCAACCGCGAGATGGGCACCATCCCCGAGTACGTCAGCCAGTTCGAGATATCCTCGATGTACAGTCAGATCAACTACCAGGGCACGCCGGTGCGTGTGAGCCCCTGGGTTACGCCGACCTGTTCAAGTGGTTCACGAACCGCGATACGGGCATTCCCGCCTACTCGCTGGTCGACATGACCACGCAGGATGCCGAGATCGTGCGCCTAGGGGATTCCCCGATCTATTACTCACAGTCTGAGCCTTTGGCGCGCAACATCGATCGTTACGTGCAGCTGAAGTATCCCTTCTACATGTTCGGCGAGAAATCGTTCGAGATCGATGAGGACGGGCATCCTTGGTGGATCTGCCCGGTTAAGGACTTCACCATCGGCCTGTTCGGCGGCGAGACCATCAGCCGCGCCGTCCTGGTCGACGCCACCACCGGCGAATGCCAGGATCTTTCGGTCGACGAAGTTCCCCGAGTGGGTTGACCGCGTATACCCCGCCAATCTGCTGATCCAGCAGTACAACTGGTACGGCTCCTACCATAACGGCTGGCTGAACTCGTTCCTCGGCCAGGAGGGCGTTGTTCGCACCACGCCCGGCACCGACGGCACGCTCGGTTACAACTACATCGCAAAAGATGACGACGTTTGGATGTACACGGGCGTTACTTCGGCCACGGGCGACAACTCCATTGTCGGCTTCGTGCTGGTGAACCAGCGCACGCAGGAGTCGCACTTCTACAGCGTCTCGGGCGCCACGGAGGACTCTGCCATGCAGTCCGCCGAGGGCCAGGTGCAGAACTTGCGCTACACCTCCACGTTCCCGCTGCTCATCAACGTGTCGAACCAGCCGACGTACTTCATGGCCCTGAAAGACGGCGAGGGCTTGGTCAAGAAGTTCGCCATGATCGACATCCAGCATTATCAGAACGTGGCCGTGGGCGACACGGTGGCGGACTGCCAGAAGGCAGTACGAGGCGCTGCTCGCCACCACCGGCGTTGCCGCGAGCGAGGGGGCGAAGTCGCCGATATGCTGACGGCGAGCGGACCCGTTCGCTCCATCGCCCAGGGCGTGATCGAGGGTAACTCGCACTTCTATCTGACGATCGACGGCACCGAGGGCATCTTCGACTTCGCGTTGCCCGGTCTGCTCGACGTCGTCGCTTATCGCGTCGGCGACACCATCTCGTTCACCTACATCGAAGGTACGGGCATCAACACGTCTACAGGAGATCCTCGGTGAAGACGGCGAGCCGCTTGCCGAGCGCGGGCGAGGCTGCTAAGGCCGAAGCCGAGGCCAACAAGGCGGCGGAAGGCACGGCTGCTGAGGACGTTCCTGCCTCCTCGAGCGCGGCGACCACCGCTTAACGTCGCCGCCGAGCTCGACTCGGTCTCGACGGCGCTCGGGCCGCCCGATGGCGGCGGTGTGAACGGTAGGCCGAGTTTGAGGCTTGAAAGTTTGTGGGAGATTAAAGAAGACCCTCGAAATCGAGGGTCTTCTTGTTGACAGACAGGCGTCGATGGATAAAATATAACAGCTGCATGATTCATGCAGTACCGATAGGAATAGTTCCGCTGCCTTAAGACAGCAGGTACCCGTAAGGGTTTAATCGCAAAGCGGCCCGCCGAGGTGGTTAGCATAACACGTTGCTTGCCGACCCCCGACGTCTTAAGAGGCGTCGGGGTCGTTCTCAAGCAGCGATCCCACCCCTCGGGGGGCGGAACGCGAGTTTGAGGAAAAGGAGGTGTACACGCAAGATGCCCAACGCTCAAAATATTTGCGATGCGAAAAAGAACATCAAAGGCTGACCTGGAGAACGTGAGCGCGATGTGGATTGTCGACTACCGCGGTCTGACCGTGAAGGAGGTCGAGGCGCTCCGTCGTGGTGTTCGTGAGGCGGTGCTTCCATGAAGGTCTACAAGAACACGCTCATGCACATCGCTCTTGAGCAGCTCGAGCTCCCCACGCTCGACGAAATGCTGGCGGCCCGAGCGCGTTTATCTTCGCGGGCGACGATGTCGCTGCTTCCGCTAAGGCCGTGAAGAACTTCGCCAAGGACAACGACATCCTTGAGATCAAGGGTGGCCTGATGGAGGCGCGCTGCGTTTCCCCGGCAGAGGTCGAGGCTATCGCTTCGCTGCCTTCCCGCGAGGAGCTCATCGCTCAGATCGCCGGGCACCATCTCCGGCGTCGCTCGTGGTCTCGCTGTCTGCCATCAACGGCGTGCCGCGGGACTGGCTCCAGGTCGTCAAAGGCCGTCGCCGACCAGAAGACCGCTGCGTAAAGCATAGCGGTCGAGGCGGCGTAAGACGCCGCGTTTTTGAAAAATGGATTTGGAACAACGATGTCGCGCCCGCTTTGAAAGGAAACTAACATGGCTGTTACTCGTGAAGAGATCATTGAGGCTTTGAAGGAAATGTCCCTGCTCGAGGCTTCTGCTCTCGTTAAGGACATCGAGGAGACCTTCGGCGTGTCCGCCGCTGCTCCGGTTGCCGTTGCTGCTGCTGCTCCTGCTGGTGGCGCTGCCGAGGAGAAGTCCGACTTCGACGTCGTGCTCGAGGGCTTCGGCGACAACAAGATCGCCGTCATCAAGGTTGTCCGCGAGATCACCGGTCTGGGCCTGAAGGAGGCTAAGGCTGCTGTCGAGGAGGCTCCCAAAGGCTATCGCCGAGGGGGCGTCAACAAAGGAGAAGGCTGACGGATCAAGGCTAAGCTTGAAGAGGCTGGCGCTGCTGTCACCATCAAGTAACTTGCTTGGGATTAGCTGATTAATTCCGCGAATGAGGGGCATGCGCATACGCGCGTGCCCCTTTCCGTTTAAGGAGGACTCATGGGCGAAGACGACGCGAAGAGCAGGCTGCGCCGCGTAATCGGCGACGCGGGCGTGGATCGCCTGGACGGCGCGTGCGTCGCGGTGTTCGGCATCGGCGGCGTGGGCTCTAACTGCGCCGAAGCGCTGGTGCGCGGCGGCGTGGGAACGTTGATCGCGGTCGACCGTGATTGCGTTTCGGAGAGCAACATCAACCGGCAGGCGGTCGCGTATCTGAGCACGGTGGGTCGTCCGAAAGTGGAGGTCATGGCGGCGCTTGCGCGTGAGATCAACCCCGAGGCGCAGGTGATCACTCGCGAGGCTTTTGTTTTAGACGACGTATCGTCGGTGCTCGACGGTGCGCCGCGGCCTGACTACATCGTGGACGCGGTCGATACGGTGGCGGCGAAGATCGCGCTAGCGCAGTACGCGCAGGAAGAGGGTATTCCCCTGATCGCTGCGATGGGCAGCGCGAACAAAGTCGATCCTACTAAGCTCGCCTTCGCCGATTTGTTTGAGACGAGCAATTGCCCGCTATGCCGGGCGATGCGCAAGCGCGCGCGGGCGGCAGGGGTGAAGCGGCTGCCCGTGCTGTATTCCAGCGAGCAGCCCGTGGAGGTGAGGGAGGCCGAAGGAGCCGAACGTCGCGAGAGAACCGAGCTCGGGACGATGTCCTACATGCCCCCATCATGGGCCAGATGCTCGCAGGTCGCGTGATCTGCGACCTGCTTGCGGGGATAGATCCGTTTTAAGCGTTCTTTACGTTCATGGCGCGCATGGCGTTGAAGATGGCGATTACGGCCACGCCTACGTCGCCGAAGACGGCGAGCCACATGTTGGCGATGCCGATGGCGGCCAGGACGAGAATGAGCACCTTCACGCCGATGGCGAACACGATGTTCTGATGCGCGATGCCCATGGTCTTGCGTGCGATGCGGATCGCCTTCGCGATGCTCGTCGGCTTGTCGTCCATGAGCACCACGTCGGCGGCTTCGATGGCGGCATCTGAGCCGAGCGCTCCCATGGCGATGCCGACGTCGGCACGTGTGAGCACGGGCGCGTCGTTGATGCCGTCGCCTACGAAGGCGAGCTTGCCCGCGCCGTGTTCTGCGGCGAGTAGGGTTTCGACGCGCTCGACTTTATCTTGAGGGGAGCAGCTGCGCGTGGTATTCGTCGATGCCGAGCTTGTCGGATACCGCTTGGGCTACTTCACACCGGTCGCCTGTAAGCATGACGCAACGCGTTACGCCTGCATTATGAAGGTCTTCGATGGCCTTCGCGGCATCTTCTTTGACGGCGTCGGCGATGACGATATGCCCTGCGTATTCCCCCGTCGATGGTGACATGGAGGATGGTGCCCGCAAGCTCGCAGTTCTCGAACTTGCTGCCGTATTCGCGCATGAGCTTGTCGTTGCCGACGACGACCAGGTTTTCGCCGATGCGCGCGCTCACGCCGTGGCCCGAGGTTTCCGTCACGTCCGCCACGCGCGAGGGGTCGATGTCGCCTGTGTAGGCAGCCTTCAGCGATGCTGCGATGGGGTGATCCGAGTACGCTTCGGCATGAGCTGCCATGGACAGCAGGTAGGCGGGGTCGATGTCTTGTTGGCTGTGTACCGCGACGACGTCGAACGAGCCTTGCGTGAGGGTGCCCGTTTTGTCGAACACCACGGTGTCGACCTTCGCCAAAACCTCAAGGTAGTTCGAGCCCCTTGATGAGCACGCCTGCGCGCGACGCTCCGCCAATGCCGCCGAAAAACGACAGCGGAACCGAGATGACCAGCGCGCAGGGGCACGACACCACGAGGAAGGTCAAGCCGCGCAGGATCCAGTCGCTCCACGGGCCCATGCCCAGAAGGGGCGGCAGAACAGCCAGCGCGAGCGCCGCAAGCACGATGGACGATGGGCGTGTAGACGCGGGCGAAGCGCGTGATGAAGCTCTCGGTGCGCGCCTTCTTGTCGCTTGCGTTCTCGACGAGCTCGAGGATGCGGCTGACCGTGGATTCACCGAAAGGGGCTTGGTGGTTCGGATGCGCAAAAGCCCCGACATGTTCACGCAACCCGAGATGACCTCGGCGCCCGCCTCCACGTGACGGGGGACGGATTCGCCTGTAAGCGCGGAGGTGTCGAGTTGGCTGACGCCATCGACGACGATGCCGTCGATGGGAACGCGCTCGCCCGGCTTCACGACGATGATATCCCCCGATGGCGACGTCGTCGGGGTCAACCTGCTCAAGTTGGCCGTCGCGTTCGATATTGGCGTAGTCGGGGGCGATGTCCATCATGTCGGCGATTGACTTACGGCTTTTCTCGACCGCATAGCTTTGGAACAGCTCTCCTACCTGATAGAACAACATGACGGCCGCGCCTTCGGCCATGTGCGGCTCGGCATCGGGAAGGCGATCATCGCGAACGCGCCAATTGTGGCGATGGACATGAGGAAGCTCTCGTCGAACGCTTGGCCGCGTAAGATGTTGCGCCCCCTTTGCGAAGCACGTCGTAACCGACGATGAGGTAGGGGATGAGGAAGAGGATGAAGCTGGCGCAGAGCGCGCCATGCTCGCCGAGCGGGCCTACGAGCAGGTCGAAGGCGTCGATGAGCATGAACGCCGCGAACAGGGCGCCCGCGACGAGGATGCGGACGAGCAGCTTTTTCTGCTTTTTGGTCACGAGGGGGATCCTTTCGAGCGGAAGCTGCTAGCGCACGATGGCGCAGTCGGGTTCGTATTTGGAGCAGATGCTCTGCGCCTGGTCGACGATGGCCTCCATGCCGGCGTCGTCAACGTCGGCGGTGATGGCGAGCTTTTTGCGTCATGAAACTGATGGTGGCCTTCTCGACGCCTTCGATCTTGTTGATGTCGCTCTCCATTTTGGCGGCGCAGTTGGCGCATTCGAGATTCTGGAGCTTGAAGGTTTTGCGCATGATGGGTCCTTTCCTAAGAGTTGGTTATTCGCAGATGTGGGTCATGCCCTGAGCGAGCATGGTGTAAACGTGGTCGTCGGACAGCGCGTAGATGACGTTTTTGCCGTCGCGTTGGAACTTGACGAGGCGCGCTTGCTTGAGCACGCGCAGCTGATGGGAGGCGGCGCTTTGCGTGACGCCGATGATGTCGGCGATGTCGGCGACGCAGCGGTCGGTCTCCATGAGCGCGTAGAGAATTTTGATGCGCGTGGTGTCGGCGAACGCCTTGAACAGGTCGGCAAGGTCGTAGAGCAGCTCGTCGTCGGGCATGGTCTCGAATATGTGCTGATTTTCCTGCCTGTTGCAGCCGCAAAGGCACTCGTCTGCGCCCGCTGGCGAGGTAAGAGATTCGCGGTCGCTTGAGGACGGCGCCTCCTTCGCTTCGGTCATGATAACCTCCGTACAAATAAACATATGAGCAACTATTCATAAGTATAGGAAGGGAGCGGGCTTTGTCAAGCGACGCAAGAGGAGCGTGAAGGATTCGTTGCGCGGTTGCGGGGCGGGAGGAGACCGTAAGCGCCGAGCGCGCAGGATGCGGGGCGAACGCGAACGAGGCGCGGTGTTGCCGTGTGGGGGGAGTCGCGGCTTGGGCGCCGCAAGGCGTGGGACGCGGAGCCTTCTTATGATCGTGCGTTAAAGCGGCGAGCTGCGCCGCTGCGGGCGTGCGCTTTCCACGCGCGCCGCATGCCGTACTATAAGCGGGATTTGAATTTGCCGGCGAAGGAGGCTCTTTTGAACGAAGTCGTCGAGGTGGTTATCGAAAACGAGTTTTCTGCGTGTTCGCATATCCGCGAAGGGTGCGGAAATGCAGAGCATCGAGCAGAAGGGCGCGGGTTGGACGGATGCTTCGAGTGAGGTAATCGCCGCGGGTGAGGCGGGTCCTGCCGACGCCGAAGGCGGAGCGGGTGCCGCAGATGCGCAAGCGGGGCTTGAGCGCTTGTGGTGCGCCGACCCTGCCGTTTGGGGAAGGCATGCGCCGATTCTCTTCCGCTGATCGGGCGCTTGCGCGAGGGGGTGCTACCTGCTCGGCGGCAAACGCTTCGACGCGCCGACGCATGGGTTTTGCCGCGATACGGCGTTTGCGGTCGAGCGGCTTTCCCCAACTGCGGTGAGGTTCACCACCGTCGATGACGCGCAGACGCGCGAGGCTTACCCGTTCGCTTTCTCGTTTTCCGTCGAGTACGCTCTCGAGGGAGTGCGATCGTGAAAACGCATCGTGTGGAGAACCGGGGCGAGGGCGCCATGCCTTTCGAGGTCGGCGGGCACGAAGCGTATGCGGTTCGTCTTCTTCCCGGTGAACGCATGGCGGATTATTTCGTGCGGTTCGAAGGGCTCGATTGCCTTGAGGCGTTCGGCATGGACGAGCGGGGCATCTTGTCGTTGCCGAAGGGCGCATCGAGCTGGATGCGGGGTGCCTGCGCCGCACGCCCGAGCAGCTCGGCCTCGATACCGTGGTGCTGGAAGACGTGCCGGGGCGGAAGGTGACGCTGGGATGCGACAAGAGCGACCACGAGGTGACGGTTGAGTTCCCCGACTTCCCGTACCTGGGTATTTGGACGGCGCAGGGGAAGGGCGAGCCGCGCTATCTGTGCATCGAGCCGTGGTCGGCGTTGCCCGATGGGCACTTTGCGTCACGCGAGTTCTCGGAGAAGCCGGGCGTGCGCACGCTTGCGTCGGGCGAGGTTGCTGAGTTGACGTATCGAATGGCGTTTAAGTAGGCGGTTGGTGCTGTGGCGGCAGGCTGACGGATTGGGCTTGCGGAATGTTTCCGTTTTGCAAATGTTTCGCGTGGGTTTCGTCTGATTCCCCCGAGGCTTTTCGTTTCGGCTAAACTGTCAACGAATTTTTCTCTCGCATCGCCATCGTGCCTCGCGGATCGGCAGGGGGCGCTGCGAGTTCGCCGTGAGACTAAGGAGCCATCTGTGGCTAACGTAGCAACCGACCAAAAAGGTCATCGTCGTCGACTTCGGCGCGCAGTACGGGCAGCTCATCGCCCGTCGCGTGCGCGATTTGGGCGTGTATTCCGAGATCGTGCCGTGCGATGTGACGGCGGAGGAGGTGCGCACGTTGGCACCCGCCGCCATCATCTTCTCGGGCGGGCCGGCAAGCGTGTACGCTGATGACGCGCCGACCATCGACCCGGCATTTTGGAGCTGGGGATTCCCGTGCTCGGCTTCTGCTACGGTCAGCAGATCATGGCGGTGACGCTCGGCGGCAAGGTGGGGCATACCGAGAAGGGCGAGTACGGGCATGCGGTCATCAAACGCTGCGACGGCACCACCTCGAAGCTTTTCGGCAACACCCGTTCCGAGCAGCAGGTGTGGATGAGTCACCGCGACGCGGTGACCCGAGGTTCCTGCGGGTTTCGTCGTGACGTCGCATACCGACGTGTGCCCTGTGCCTCCATGGAGTGCGCCGAGCGCAAGCTGTACGCGACGCAGTTTCACCCCCGAGGTGAAGCCCACCCCGCACGGCAACGAGATGCTGGGCAACTTCCTGTTCGGCGTGTGCGGGCTTGAGCGTAACGGGACCATGGACGGCATCATCGATGAGGCCGTGGAGGCCATTCGGGCCAAAGTCGGCGGGGGACCGCGTGATCTTGGGGCTTTCGGGCGGCGTGGACTCCTCCGTGGTGGCGGCGCTGTGCGCACGTGCCATCGGTAAGCAGCTGACCTGCGTGTTCGTGAACCACGGTCTTTTGCGCAAGAACGAGCCGGAGGAAGTGGGAGAGGTGTTCACGCGCCAGTTCGACGTGGACTTCGTGCACGTGCACGCCGAGGAGCGCTACGCCGCGCTTTTTGGCGGGCGTGACCGAGCCCGAGGAGAAGCGTCGCATCATCGGCACGCAGTTCTGGGAGGAGTTCTTCGCGGTTGCGCAGGATCTGACAGAAGACGGGCGTCCGGTGAAGTTTTTGGCTCAGGGGACCATTTACCCGATATCATCGAGTCGGGCGCGCGCAAGACGGGCGGTAAGGCTTCCACCATCAAGAGCCACCACAACCTGATCCCGTTCCCCGAGGGCGTGCGTTTCGATTTGATCGAGCCGCTGGATCATTTCTTCAAGGACGAGGTTCGCGCGTTGGGAACCGCGCTGGGTCTGCCCGATCATATCGTGCATCGCCAACCGTTCCCCGGCCCCGGCCTTGCCATCCGCATCATCGGCGAGGTGACGCCCGAGAAGCTCGAGATCCTCAAGAACGCCGACGCCATCGTGCGCGAGGAGCTGGATGCGTACAACGAGCAGCTGCTGGCGCGTTCGGGCGGCCGCGGCGGAGGGGTCGCGCGCGAGGGCGCGGGCGGGCCTGAGGTTGAGCGCCCTGTGTGGCAGTACTTCGCGGTGCTGCCCGACATCAAGAGCGTGGGCGTGATGGGCGACGAGCGCACCTACGCGCGCCCGATCATCCTGCGCGCGGTGGAGAGCTCAGACGCCATGACGGCCGACTGGGCGCGAAGCTTCCCTACGACGTGCTGGCGAAGGTGTCGGGGCGTATCGTGGCCGAGGTGCCGGGCGTGAACCGCGTGGCGTACGACATCACGTCCAAGCCGCCCGCGACGATTGAGTGGGAATAAACGGGTCTCCCTGTCCTACATAAAACACCAGTTCAAACGCCCTGTTTCAATTACGATTCAGGGGCGTTTTTTCTTTCTTTTGGTGCATATGTGGTGTACCATCTTCGCTAAATGAAAGTCGTTGTACACCACGAAAGCGAACGTGATGCCGCATGAGCAAGTACAGTAAACTGATAGTTCGCAAACTCAAGAGCGGAAAGTATCAAGGGATTCTCAAGTACAAAGACAGCAGCGGCAAATGGAGACAAACCACCAAAGTATCCAAGCAGAAGCTTAAACGCGATGCGGTGCCAGAGCTTGAACAATGGGAAAAGGAAATGAACCTCGCCGCCGAGCAGATGCCCGAAGCGACCCCGCAGCAGCACAAGCAGAAGGGCGAGAACACCATCGAAAACGTTGTATCTGCCTATCTCGATTACCAATTCAAGAAAGGCGAGTTGGAGAAATCAACGTATTCGCGCCAACGAACCACGTTGGCAATCTATCTAACGCCCTACATTGGCGATTACATCTTCACCGATATAGACCGAGTGGCGATTGAGCGTTGGCTTACCGCATTGGCTGACAAGGGATTGAAGCAGTCTACCATCCACATGGCGTTCGCTCTGCTCAACAAGGTGTACCACTACTTTTGCCGCATCGGCGACATAAGCCACAATCCTTGTGAGTACGTTAAAACGCCCAGGAAAGGCGACCGAAAGTAACGTACATGGACACGCCGCAAACTCGCCATCTGCTGAAATGCTGCAATGACGATTTAGAAGAAGGCGACGTGCTTTGGACTGCCATCAACATTGCCTTGTATGGAGGTTTGAGGCGCGGCGAAATCTGCGGTCTTCGCTGGTACGACGTTGATTTGATAGCGGATATCTGAACGTAACCAGCTCGATAGGTATTTCCAGTGATGGCACTTACACCAAATCACCGAAGAACAAGAGTAGCGCGAGACGCTTCCCCATGATTGAGCCATTGCGAAATGCGCTTGAATCACGAAGGCGTAAAGTCCAAGAGGACTACGGCGCAATCGCATCAAACTGGTTTGTTATCGGCGACACAATCCACTACAAGCCGCCTACAACCTTGGCTGCGGAATTCACCAGATTCGTTAGGAAGCATGAAATCAAAGACCACTTCGGAAAGTACGTCACCCTGCACACGTTGCGGCACAACCTCGCTACCATCGGTGTAAAGTCGCATATGGATATTGCATCACTTGCGGAAATGATGGGTCATGCTTCAAAAGCTATGACGTTGGACACCTATTCGAGCGCATCCCCCGACGCAATGGAGCTTTGCCGCCGAAAGACTAGGGAAGCGTTTGAAAACGGCAAAGAACCCGAGGGCGGTGCCGCCGTATAGGGGGGTGCTTCTAGGAGTATCGCGGCTCAAAGCCCACCCATGCTTTCGGGCGGGCAAGTACGCCGCCGAAGTCAAAATAGGGTTTCAGATTTGACGGTACGACCTCACAGCCTAATGCCAAGCTCTTTGCGAATATCTTTTGCGAGCAAGTCCAGATACTCTTGCTTGCCGCTGTCCCGCAAGGTTTCCTCCGTGACGTACTGCGCAAACTCGCTGTCTGACATTAGGGGCATTGCTAAATGCTTGCTGTAAATTTCGCTCGCAAACTTGCGGTGGATGTAATCAATATCCTTTGCCTGCATGCCGTTGCTAGCAATGCGGGCTTCACTCTGTTTGCCTCTTTTGGATTATATGCACCATTTGCAAAACCGATAGCATCTAGGACGGTTGATGCGAAACGCCTCGTTAGCTCATCGCCTCCGCCCATCAGATACGCCATTGATTCGCCTAAGATAACCCGTTTCGCCATCGCGGCGTTATGCGTCTGCTCTTTCGCATTCCACCCAACTGCCCAATTCGCCGTGAGCTTAGCCATTATCCACGCTCTTGGATTGCTGCTTGAAGCGGGATACCGTTTTGTTGGCTAGCATGGTGGTTTCAAAGACCGATTGCGCTTGCTCGCCTTTTCCAGCATCCAGCAATTGTTTGATATAGGATGCCGACATTTCGTTTCGAGCATTGTTGAACATGTCGGCTTCCGTCGCCCTCCTTTGATTTGCTTATACGCATCTGCGAGCTTCATGCGTTCACCTCCTTAGAATTTGTCTCCCGAAACGCATAAAACCGCCTTGAGGAAGTCCGAACTGTATTGTTTGATTAGTGGATTTCGGGCGGTTTCGACGCTGTAAAATCAGAAGGGAGTTCCCTCTTCTGTCAACCAATCCTCGTCGCTGACCTGCTCTTTTGCTGATTCTATTATACTATAATTATTATTACTCGTCGAGGATAATCCTTCGTTTTGAGCTGAACTGCGGAAACTGCAATTTCCGATTTTCTCGAATGCGGCTCTTGGGTCTTCTTCTCGCTCTGCCTTTTCGTTTTCTCTCTATCGCCTTGTACACGCTTGCTTGGAATCTGGGGGTTGAAGAACAAGCCGAACCCGTATTCCTCCCAGTTGGAAGGAGCCTTCTTCTTCAATGCAGTGTCAACCCATTCCCACGTGATGCGCTCATCTTCTTTCATCAAATCATCGATGGCGATAACGGCTTTGTTCTGCGCCACTTTGCCTAGCTTTGAGAAGATGAGCCTCTCCCGCGCTTTGCTCTGTGCCGCTGCTCCTTCATCTGCTCGAAGTATTCAAAATCTAGATTGGACATAAAACGTCCCTCCTCACATAAACTAACTTTACTTATCTCTTCTTTTCTCGGCTCTGCTTTTCTTTCCATTGCAAAGCCCTTCATTACTTTTGAAATCCAAAAGCATCAAATTATTCGGTTCTGCCCAGATTCTTAGAAAAAAGTTGCGTCTAGCTGTTGCATAAAGGCATACCCTAAATGAAAACGGCTGCGGCGCGGGGCGCAAGCCCCAACGCCTTCTAAAAAACGTTATATAAAACTGTTGCATTTAATATTCGTTATAGATAAACTAAAAGGTAGACTTTTTTATAACGCTTAAAAAGGAGTTTGCTATGAGATTCGGATATTGCAGGGTATCGACCAAGACCAATGCTTAGACAGGCAGATTGAAGCACTCAAAGCCGCTGGCGTTGATGAGCGCAACATATTCTGCGACAAGATGAGCGGCGTTAAAGAGCATCGCCCCGCATTGGATGACCTGCTATCGAGGCTTCGAGAAGGCGATAGCGTCACGGTTCTTTCGTTCGATAGATTGGCGCGCTCCACCAAGCAGCTTCTTTCCATAAGCGAGCAGCTAGAGACGATGGGCGTTGACCTCATCAGCCTGAAAGAAAAGCGTGGATACCACCACCCCCGCAGGGAAAACTAGTGTTCCAGATTTTCTCCGCCATAGCCGAATTCCAGCGCAGCATCATCAAAGAAACACAGCGAGAGGGCATCGAAGCGGCGAAAGCGAAAGGCAAGATAAAGGTCGCCCGCGAGTGAGCCAAGAGAAGCTAGAAGCGGCTTTGAGCTTGTATGACAGCAAACAGATGAGTGTAAGAAATAGAGCGCACCATCGGCACCAAGGAAAGCGGCATAAGAACTAGTTGTCTTAAAGCCTTTGGGTAAAGCAGAATCTTCGAAAGCACCGTTTGTTAAAGATTCTGCTTGTTCCTCAAAGCTCTTATATTGCTGATTTCTAACCGAAGGCCTCAAACACTGAGGCGCACTTTCTTGAACACTTACAAAGAACTTGCCGAGGGCGACAAACAAGTTTCCACCACAAGCGAGCTAATCATCAGCAGGAGAATCGAAGCTACCGAAAAGAAAGACACCGATTCGAAATACGCCATCTCTATAAAGAGTGAGCGCCAAATGCTCGAATGGTATCTCACCGAAAGCCTGGAAAGACATTTATACCGAACTCGCCAGCTGCCGAGTATCCCATTGTCATTTTTTCAGCCTGTAAATCTTGTTTTTGGTGTATGGGTGTAAATTCATTTCAAAACACCAATATAAGTGTTTTCACCAGAATACCGGATTATTAGTATTTGCTTTGTGCATTGAGGAGCAGTGCGCTTGACCAGCCAGGCGGTCATCCCCGCGATGACCAGTTTTTGACGAATGCCGATGGTTTCGCCTGGTGATGCAAAGGAGCCAGAGGGCCTCTGGACGGGTGGAATCGAGCGCCAAATCTTTGTAGCGGTGACCTCGAACGCCAAACGGCATCATCTCAGCGGCGCGAGCACCTCGGCCTTCTGGCTTCCTTATGGGGGTTGTCACCTGGGTTTTCGAAAGGTCGATGTTCCTGCTTTGGTCGTTAGTTGCGATCAATGTCCATTTTTCAAGGTTATTACAATTGAAGCGTTGAACATTCAGTTCGTCTGCAGGTGAGTGGGGGCTTGGTTGGCGATGTTTCTAAGCGTATTCTTTCCTGAGGGGAAGCGCGAGTCGAGATCAGAAAAATAAAGCAAGATAAGCGCTCACCGCCAGGTCGATAGCGCGATCTCGAAACGGGGTGGTGACGGGCGCTCGGCGATCCTGTATCAGGCGTTACGCGGCAAGCTCAAGATATGAAGCCCAGGTTTTCTCCCCAGTCTGAGAGTAAGCGCGCTTTCGAGATCATTCAGATCGATTCTCCGGATAGGTTTTCTTCTGAGGATGAGGGAGAAGATGAGCAGTGCACTTCGGGACGAGTTTCGCCGCTTTCAACGGTGCGAACCTGAACCCCGCGGCCAGATTTCGCTGGCCGTACAGGGACGGATGAGCGTTTGGCAACGCTTGTGTTTTGTCAATAGCCGTGTTTCGGGATTCCCCATCAAGTCTGCCTGTCACGTAACTTTTTCGGGCTCACTGCTGAAGACGTCACTGCCCCCCTTTCCTGTATTGCCCAACATCGGGCGACTTCTTCAACCCTTCTGCTGTTACCCCGGAACTCGATCAGGCGGGTTACGGTGGATTATCTCTGTCCACCGCCGCATGCCGCAAGCTGGTCGCCGGCGCAAGCACTGCCCTCATTCCGAGAACTCGATGCTGGTCGTCACTATCAAGCTTCGCCTCGTAGCTCATCGACATGACCTGAAGAGCAGCTTCGCTGCCTTTGGGTGGCGAGGGGGGATGTAGCCGAACTCGTCCAAGATCACCAGGTCCGCCTTCGCTATGTCTGCCGCCTTATGCGGCATCGCGAAGCCTACCGGGCCTTTGGAGCGTCAGCACAGGCTGGGCACGTAGAGAAATAGCGCACCATTTGCCCGCGCCGATACTGCAGCACGCCCAGCGCGATGGCCAGATGGAATGTCGCAGCGGTCTGGCCCGCGAGGTAGTCTTGGAGCTCGACCCACTGGAGGATCTCATGTCAGCCGTATCATGCCCCTCCGGCATCTTGACGTCAGGTAAAGTCCTCGATTGATTTCACCGCCCGGGGAACGCCGCCTTGCAGTGGGCGACTCTTCCTGTTGGCCTCGCGCACGGAAGCTCATGGTCCACGAGTCCCGCGACCGCATCCAGCTGACGGGGCGTGGCCCGCTCCAGGAACCAGCCGACGGTGTCGTTGGACAGGCACAGCCTCCTCGCTCCTTCTCGGATCCGGTTTTTCCACAGCCGCTCTTTCAGTTGCTTTAGGCACCAGCGGCTTTTCCGTCATCGAGAAAGCCGCATCGTAGGCAGCAGAAGTCCACTTTCTCCCTCGTAGCCGATCACGTCCCGACCGTTGCATATGCGGATGCGACGGGCAGCACAGAAGGCCCCCTGTCCGGCGATGGCCCGAGCGCGGATGCCCGCTCCATGGCGGCCACCATGGGACCGCGGCAGCGCCGCTCTCGGCGGCGGCATCCCTCATGATGCGCAACGCGGACCACTGCTCTTCGTCCATCGCGTCCATCCACGCCCTGAGGTCGTCAGGCAGCGTCGCGCACGCGGGAGTTGGAGCCAGCCCGCAGGCTTCCTGCACAGAAGCGGCAGCTGGCTCGCAGGCTCCACGGTCTCGGTCGGCCTCTCCCCAGGCTCTCTGGACAACGACAGGCGCGCCCTGCTCGTCGTGTCTCCACGTCGAGGCGCCTTTGCCGACGATGAGCTCGGCACCGCTGGCTCGACCGCGCCCTTCTCATGTCCCGCGTTGGGGTTGCAGAACACGTAATCGAACCCGAAGTGAGCGGCGAAGCGGCCGAAGAGCTCCGATGTGCTTATCTCCTTGCAGACCCGGCGCCCTACGCCCGTGGCGTTGTCGAAGATGATGCGCCTGGGCACACCGCCGACGTAGCCGAACACGGCGAGCAGCCCCTCGCAGACGCATTCGGCGGTCTCGCCGTAAAACACCTGCGCGAGGCCCACGTTGGAGAAGGGGAAGTCGCAGACAAGATAATGGAGGCGGGTGCGCACGTCGCGCAGGTAGAAGTCGGCCTGTCCGAAGTCCACCTGCATGTCGGCCGGTATGGCCACTTGGTCGAGGAAGCACTCTGAGGGGTCTGCGGTGATCCTCCTTCCATCGTTTGACGTAGCGCTGAACCGTGTTGTACGACAGGTCGGCCCCGTGCTCCTCGCGCAGCCTTTGCCAGATGCGCTTGGCGGTATGGCGCTGCTTGTGCCAGTTGCCCTGGTCTTCCTCGAGCCAGCCGTCGACGATGCCCGCGTATCGATCCATCACAGACGGCCGCTTCTCCTTCACCGGCAATGACGGTGACATGTCGCGGGTCTTAGATACTTGCGAACCGTGGGCTCGAAACGCCTGCATTCCTTGCGATGGATGCGATGGACTCGCCCTACAAACAATGGTGCTGTCGGAGGAAGAAGGGCGACGAAGATGACAGTAGCCAAGAAGTATCCTGCATGTCGAGCGCCCGGAACGGAGGGAGTGCGAGGGCTTTTGCTCGATCAACGATCGAGTTCTACGTGACCGGCGCGAAAGTCGACGTGGTCCAACGGCTGCGCTGGGATGATGCGTCTGGCGAAGTGCGCGCTGGGTCTCGCAATTCGTTCTGTCGATGGGGAAGACAACGCTGCGTATTTCAATGAATGGCTCATGGGTGGGCGCAAGAGGCGATTTTGCTCAGAGCGTACTATAGCCAATCCCGACCGCATCGGTATGGGGGAGTGGATGGGGCGCGATAAGTTCGTGGGCGCATTTAAAGCAATTTACCAAGGCAGCAAAGCGGCAATGCTGATCATTTTGACGTCTTAGATGCTGCATCTGGCGAGTTCGTTTCGGAGGAGCAGTGGCGCCTGAGCTGTCGGGAGGCGGGCCCGGAGCTCCTGTTTCCTTCTGAGAGTTTGGCAGTGCTTGACCACCCGAGTGGAGGCCGATGCAAGTCAGTGTCGCAAGAGCCGTAACGACTTTCTGCTGAGCGATACCTGAAATTTCAGTCGTGGAGAAGGGTCGTCTCGCAAAGTCCCGGCTGGAGGAAACAAGCTTTGGCGACAGCATGCGGTATAAAGATTGTGCTTGGGGAATTGCGATTGGCAGCCTGGGCCTGCGGTGGAGGCGAGGCGAGTGGTCGAACCCGATATCGTGTCGGCTTTCGGGTCACCGATGCAGAGATCGAGAAGACGATGGCGAAGCGTGTGTATCATGCTGGGTGCGGAAGCGTTCGGATCCCGGCGATCGCAAGATGATGGGGGATGCTTTCGTCGTTTTGCTGGAAGCGATTTTGCTTGCGGGAAATGCCCTACTCGGTGCAGCGAGTCGTCAGAAACCCGCATGCAGATTTCTGGCGTCTTGTCGGGTCTCAGCTGCGCGCGAGCGATCGTGTAGGGGTGCGAGCAGTAACGACTGTGCGTGCGTCAAGTTGTTCGGTGCGTTAGGGAAGCTCTTTCTTTGCTTTTCAGGGATTGTGCCGCAAACGTAGCGATCGGCGCATGGATCGCGATGGAAAACGCCCGGGCGTGCAGAGAGGAAAAGTTCCTCTTTATCTCCAGGTATGGTTTGGGAATTGCGTCTCTTTGCTTCGCCAATACGCCGACGTAGGCGACGTAGGCTGTTCAAGGGTGGGTCGTACGAGGCGCCTTGATAGATGATTTCAGCTCTTGGAAGAAATCGGAGCCTGAAAGCCGCTTTCGTCCACAACGGCGCAAAGTTTCGTCGACGAAAGTGATTCCAGTTAAAGTGGAGCGGCGGGCTTTTCCAGGCGGCACTCTGGCGCGAGCGGGTGAACGGATGCCCGAAATGACGTACCAGTGCTTCATTGTTAAGATGACAACGCGGCAAGTTTAGCTGCTTCGTGAACTCGAACCGCCCGCTCGTTTTCGTCTCGACCATGTCTCTGATTGCGCTACTTCTGATATGGCGGCGACTCGCCCAGAAATGCGCTCGTCAGCTAAGCGCGTTCGTCGAAAAGCGTGCCGCATCTGATTCATCAGACCGCACAGTCGGATATCGGCGTATCATGTGGGACGGCGGGACCGTCATTAGCGAGCACAAGATCATCTTTTCGCTGGCTCTCATCGATGATGCAGACCATATCGACTGCGTGCCTCTCCGCGAGGGAACGGGGACCTTCGACCCGCCAAAAACCGCCTGCTAATGCGCTCATCTTTTGCCGGACCGGGTCTCGTGAGCTGCCTGGCGCCGAGTTGCCCGGTCTCCATCGTGAAAGATCGACACGGGGGAGTCCGAGAGACCGCGCAACTGGCAGTACTTTCGCGCCGTTTGGAAGGTTGTCCGCGCTCGACGAGAATCCGCTTGTATTTGGTCTCAAAGCGGTTCGTGGCGCGGCGGAGGAGGCGAACGCCGCGATTGCTCGCGCTGATACGTTTTGCGTCATCGGCGCTGGGGGCTGGCCTATTTTGGCAGGGCGAAAGATCCCGATAGAGCGCAGTAGCCGCTCGTGGTCTCTGGTTTTCAAGTCTTGCTCTGGATCGTTTGGGAGTTGAAGGGTCTCCTGATAATCGACTGCATAGGCTTCTTCCCTGATGGCGAAGGCGGCCACCCCGATGTCGTCGGTGATTGCAAGGTCAATGAGGCGCAGGGGCAGCCTTGATGCCATCTATAATCGACTTCGGCCTTTTACAGCAGTCGATGAGTTCCAAAGTTCATATTTCCCCTTGACGCTCCTGTGAGCACCCCCGCATATCGGGTTGATAACTTGAGGTCGGGGGTAAGAACGACCGTGTCGACTGGGAAAGTCTGCATCGCTTCAAGCGCCTCCGGAGGAATTTGAACGAACGTGCGTCGATTATCACGGTATTCATCTTGGCCTTTCAGGATCGTCGTCTTCATGCCGAGCCAAAGGGATGTCGGTTATGGGAGACTGCACCGGTTGGGGCGATGCGGGCGTCTGCGTACGCGCCAGGTTAGACCACTTTGGATGCCCGCACGCAGCAACACCGATCTCTGACCACCAGAGAGATGGAGGCCGCACTTGAAGACGTGCCCACCCAGCCGATCTGCGACACGCCGTCGAGAAGAGCAGGGCCTGAGATCGCCTG